>ERZ1463036.10-NODE-10-length-56780-cov-121.527580_pt1 | contig 56780 bp, 46 predicted proteins | sample MGYA00564485_ERZ1463036 | MGnify/ENA primary metagenome ERZ1463036 (study PRJEB39244, sample SAMEA3635127) | Helicobacter pylori | study: EMG produced TPA metagenomics assembly of PRJEB11511 data set (Assembly of a 5300-year-old Helicobacter pylori... | reverse complement strand
ATGGTTATCCCCCTGATAACCTTAATTAAAATCTCTATTCCCAATACCCCTTTTGAACGGATAGACTTTATATCCAATATTAAACTAACAACGGAAGTTAGTTTAATGCAAAAAGAGCTTCCCCAAGCTCTTTTTTTTATGCTTAATTCTACATTTATCTATGTTTTTTTGATATAATTTAATATATATAAAATAAATTGAGGGGGTCAATAATATGCACAATAAGAAAAAAGTAGCTATAGTGTTTACAGGCGGTACTATTTCAATGACTGTAGACGAAAAAATAGGCGCTGCTATACCATCTTTATCTGGGGAGCAAATTATGTCTATGGTAACTAATATAGACAAAGTTGCTGATATCGAGGTATACAATTTTGATGAAATTCCAGGACCTCATATGACTCCAGAAAAAATGTTAAACTTAAGAAATTTTATAAATGACATACTTTTAAGTGATGATATTTCAGGTGTTGTTGTTACACACGGTACTGATAGTTTAGAAGAAACTGCATACTTCTTAGATTTAACATTAGATTCACCTAAACCTGTAATAGTTACAGGAGCTATGAGAAGCAGTGATGAACTTGGTTATGATGGTCCTAGCAATCTTGCAGCAGCTGTTTATACTGCTCTATCTGATAAAGCTTATAATAAAGGTGTCTTAGTTGTTTTAAGCAATGAAGTTTTATTAGCATCAGAAGCTACTAAAACTAATACACTTACATTAAATACTTTCAAGTCTTTAACATGTGGTCCTTTAGGCATAATAGATTGTGATAAGCTTGTACTATCTAGAGATATTGTTAATAGACAAACTATAGTTGTAGATAAGGTTGAACCTGATGTTGCACTTATAAAATCTGGTGTAGGAATGGATGAATCTTTTATTAAATTTGCAGCTGATAAAGGATGCAAAGGTATAATTATCGAAGCTATGGGTAGAGGTAATATACCTCCAGGAATGCTTAAAGGTGTAGAATATGCTAGAGGCAAAAATATACCAGTTGTTATAGCTACTAGATGTCATTCAGGAAGAGTCTTTGACAGTTATGGTTATTTAGGTTCTGGTAGAGATTTAAGAAATTTAGGATGTATATTTGCAGGAGATTTACCAGGTCAAAAAGCTAGAATCAAATTAATGGTTGCATTAGGTAAAACTAATGATTTAAATGAATTGAAAGATCTATTCGAAAAAGGTATTTATTATTAAAATTTATAAACTATCTAAAGTTTTACATTTTATAATAACCTTTAGTTATTTATATAAATAAAAAGAGATATATTAAATATATCTCTTTTTATTTACTCTGATTTATTTATAATCCCATTTTTAAAACAAATAGAATAATCTAAGTCTTTTGTCCCACACTTAAACTTAACTTCTATCATTTTTCCATCCTTGCCCGTTATAACCCCATTACCAAACTTTCTATGGACTATATTATCACCTATTTTTATAGCTTTAATATCTTCTTTTGTAGGAGATTTAATATCATCTATGAATCTAGATTGAAATACTTTACGCCCATATTTATTTTTAGGAGAACTTATATAAAGCTCATCTTGTGCTCTAGTTATTCCCACATATAATAATCTTCTTTCCTCTTCTATAGCTGATTTTCTTTTATCTTCATCTTCTATATCATAAGATTTTTCATGAGGTATTGTACCTTCATTTGCACCTATTATATATACATATGGAAACTCTAAACCTTTAGCACTATGCATAGTTGTAAATATTACACCTTCTGAATTTTTATTGTTTCTATTTTCAACTATTTCTGATTTGACTTTTTCTATATGTTCTAAATAATCATTTATAGTCTTAAAATGTGTAGAAGAACTTTCTAATTCATTTAATATTTCAATTAATCCATTTGGTTTTATTTTTCTATTACTACAGTAATCTAATACATATCTATCGTAGTCTAGACTAGTTCTTATGTATGATATTGCATTTTTGGGCGATAATGTTTTTAAATAACTTAAATCTATTTCTAAATCATTTAACGTTTTTATTTGTTTAGGATGTAAACCTCCTTTATTTATTAAAGCTCCTATAAAATCTCTATCTTCACTAGCTAATTTTATACTTTCTTTAGATATATATCTAAATGGTTTATTTATAATTCTTATCCAATCTTCATTTAAAGTTGTATCTATTCCCAATCTTAAATATGCTAACAAATCTTTAGCAACCCAATGATCATATATTGTAACTATAGAATCTCTAACTACAAAAGGTATATGCATATCCATAAATACATCAACTAAAGCTCTAGATTGTATATTAGTTCTATATATAACAGCAAAATCATCATAGTTAATGCAATTATCTTCACATTTATTTAATATATCTTTTGCTATAAACTTTGCCTCTTCTTCCGAATCTTCGGTACTTATATATTTCACTATTCCCTTTTCACCTCTATCGCACTTTATTGACTTTTCATATCTATTTTCATTATTTTGTATTAGCTTATTAGCTATATCTGTTATTCCTTTTTTAGATCTATAATTTATATCTAATATATACTTTTTACTATTTTTAAAATACTGTTCAAATTCTAATAAAAAATCTGGTCTAGATCCTCTAAAACCGTATATACTTTGATCTTCATCTCCTACTACAAATATATTATTATTAGGACTTGAAATTAGTTTTAGAACCTCAAACTGTACTTTATTTATATCTTGAAATTCATCTACTAAAATATATCTATATACATTTCTTACTCTATCCAAAACTCTTTTATTATTTTTTAATAAGTAATATGTTTTTATAAGCATATCATCAAAGTCAATTTTTTTTAAACTTTCTTTATACTCCTCATACATATTGTAAGTTTTTATAAACTCATCCTTGCTAAGTATCTCAGAATCAAAATCAGATTTATCCATTAGCTCATTTTTCACATAAGATATTTCATTTATAACACTTAGTATAGTATCATCATCTTCTGCATTTTCTACGTTTAAATTTTTTAAAATTCCTTTTATAGCAAACTTCTTACTCTTTTCATCCAGTATACAATCTAACTCATATTTTTCAAAGAATCTTAGTATTCTAAAAAATACAGAATGGAATGTTCCATAGTTTACACTGTTTAATCTAGCATCATGACTTAAACTAATAGCTCTGTTTTTCATTTCTGTAGATGATGCTTTTGTAAAACTAATAGCTAAAATAGTTTTAGGATTTATATTATTATTTAAAACCATATTAACTATTCTATATGTTATCACCCTAGTTTTTCCCGATCCTGGTCCAGCTAAAACCATACAAGGTCCGTCTATATGCATAACAGCACTTTTTTGATTGTCATTTAATTTATTTATATCTATCATAATTTATCACCTTGAACTATCTTTATATTATTTTATAATTAATATTATATATCATATTTTTTAAAAAGGAGTAGCACTATGCAAGTTATTACTAAAACTTTAGATGATTTAATAGATATACCTGAAAATCACTTCGTATTCGATATAGAAACTACAGGATTAAGTCCTAAATTTTCTAAAGTAATTTTAATAGGTATCCTTTATAATCATAAAAATAAAACTATAATAAAACAATACTTTGCTTCATCAGAGGAAAAAGAAAAAGATATATTATTAACTTTCATAGAAGATATAAAAAATTTCAAAGGACATGTAACCTTCAATGGAATTTCTTTTGATATACCTTTTTTAAACTCTAGATTTGAAAAACATAAAATTGATTATAATATGGATAAATCTAAAGATATTGATATTTTACGCCTTATAAAGCCTTATAAGGAAAAACTATCTCTATCTGATTGTAAACTAAAAACTATAGAAAAATACCTAGGTATAGAAAGAGAAGATACTATATCTGGAAAAGAAAGTGTTAAATTATATAAAGAATTTGTTTTAACTAAAGATAAGTTATTAAAAGAGAAAATATTACTACATAATTATGAAGATATTTTTTATTTAGGTAAAATATTTAAAATTAGAGATCTTTTAGATGAAAAACTCGATTATATAAATATATCAATAAATGAAATTGTATATAAAATTTTATTAACTAAATATAAAATTTCTAAATCCATATTAAGTCTAACCTTTATATCTAATGATAAGTTTAATTTAAATATAAACTTATTTAGTGAAGACTATAGCATTGTATCTGATGAATACAACTTATATCTTAACATTAATCTTCATACTGCAATAGATTCTAATTATAGTAAAATTTTATTTTATAATTTAGGATCTATTATCCCAATCAAAATAAATGATGAATTTATAACTGAAAATATATTAGCTTTATCTAAATATATATTTTCTAAAGAATTTAATTATATAAATTAAAAAGACTGTTGATTTTATCAACAGTCTTAACTGGCGGAGAAGGAGGGATTCGAACCCTCGCACCGGTTAACCCAGCCTAATCCCTTAGCAGGGGATCCTCTTGAGCCACTTGAGTACTTCTCCGTATTAATCATTACTATATTTAAATTATATAATCTTAATATTAACCTGTCAACGTTTTTTGTAAAATTTTATTTAAATTTATTTAATAATAAAAGGGAGGATACCTCCCATTTATTATTACATATGCCTTTTAGCTTCTAATAAATTTTCGTTTGCTTGTCTTAAACATTCTATAGCTTTTTCTATATTAACCGCAGTTTCCTCTTTACCCATTTCTCTTGCTTTATCTACCCATTCTCTAAATCCTTCTTCATGAGATTCATTATGATTTACCCAATGCACTAAAAGTATATTTAAAGTCTTTTCATCTTTATTTTCTTGTGATGCTCCGTGAGAATGATAATGACCATGTTCATAATCATTCGTTCCATGATGATATCTAATACTATCTTTATTTAAAATCATATTAATCTCCCCCTAAGTTATTTTATATTAAATTCTTTTTTTATTAATTTAACTGCATCTTTAATTAAAAGTGCTAATGGCTTTCCTTCTAAACCTACCATCTCTATGTCTTCTGGCATAATAGGTAAAAGTATTTTTAATGCCTCACTCGTTGCTATAGATTCACTTATTTTAGATGTCACTTCTCCCATCATAGAATTAGGTATAACTACAGATATAGGTGCTACAACTACACTTGCCTTTTTTGTAGAAACAATTATAGCATTTTCTCCTGTTGCTCCCTTATTTGCATGTGATTTCATCATTGAACTTGTTGCTATTGAGTTAGTACCTAGTGCATAGATTTCTATATAAGATGGTAATTCTTCTCTTAAAGATGTTACTATTTGAGCTCCTATTCCTCCACCCATACCATCAATAACCGCTATTACCATAATTTATCTCCTTGTTTTATCCATCGCTATATAAGCTTTACATATTTTACTTAGATTCATTTATTATTATTTTGTGATCCATAAGTTTTATTTCTTTTATTTCTCCATCTATTATTTTTTGATCTCCTAATAAATCTGTAAGATATACTTTTCCTTCATATGGGTCTATGCTCACTACATTGTCCATAACTCTTTCAAGTTTTTCTCCCCTTATAACATAAGCTGCTGATTCACACATAATACCTTCCCCCTTTTAATCTATTTTTATATCAAAAAAAGATTTCTTCAAGGCACTTCAAGTCCCTCAAAGAAACCTTCATGATTTCAGTTAACTATCTACTTTGAGTATATCATTGAAAATAATGCAAAGTCAATTGATTAATTTACATTATTTACCTTTTATTTAAATATTCTTCAGATATATATTTTTCATATAATTCATTAGCTAATTCATATTCATAATCACTTATACCATCTTCTTCAAAACTTACATTAAACACATCTTCAAAGCCTTTAATCAATGAATTCTCCAAACTTGTAATATCAATATTTTTTCCTAATTCATTTTCAATACCACTAGCTTTACTTAAAGTAAATTTCTTTGCTCTTTCTTTTAACTCTGGAGTTTTAGTTTTTATAACTTCAAATAAATCATCTACATTAAAATCTAGTACTATAGACCCATGTTGTAGTATAATACCTTCTTTTCTGTGCTGAGCACTACCTACAACCTTTTTATTATTTATTGTTATCTCATATGATGCGTGTGCATTAAAACAAGCTGCTGAAAGTTTTTCTCTATTTATCCTTTCTCCCTTACTTAAATTATCAATATTTACACCTTCAATACTTAATCCTTTTGCAATTCCTTCACTTATAAATTTATATGAAGCGTTTATACTTTTATCCATTAGGTTATTATCTTCACCTACTATTATGGAGTAGGTCAATTCGTTTTGATGCAATACAGCTCTTCCCCCAGTTATTCTTCTAACACAATCAATATTTAATTTTCTACATTTTTCTAAATCAACTTCTTTTTCTAAGCTTTGAAAGTATCCTATACTCAAACAATGTGGATGCCAAGTGTAAAACCTTAAAGTTGGTTTGCTTTTTCCTTCTTTATAAGCTATCATGATTGCTTCATCTATTGCCATATTAATTGCCCCATTGAAAGCTTTATTTCTTATTAATCTCCAATTTTGCATTTTAAATTTCCCCTATTTTAAAATTCAATTCTTTTATTGCTAAATCTATTTCATCCTTATTTAGTTTTTTTGAATAATTATATATTGTGTGCCCTGGTCTTTCATTGTAGTATGGCCTATTACAGTCTTTGCATCCTTTTATTTCAAATGGCAGTCCTTTTAAAATATCTTGTTTCATATAATCATCTATTTCTACAAATTCCAAATATCCATTTTTATTGAATTTAAAATAATCCCTGTTGTATCCTTTATCAATCATGTATGTCATTAATTGAATCCTTCTATAACTTTCTATATTAGGTTGACATACATGTTCCATTTTAGTGCCCTTTACAGGCGTAAAAGCAAATAAACTTATAGTTATACTATAACTCTTTAAATTTTTATACAAATCATATACTTCTTTATGAGTTTCTCCTAGTCCAACTATTATGTGCGTGCTTATTTTGTTAGGATACATAATCCCAGCTTCTTTAATAAAATCTATTTTTTCTTCAAAATTATTTCCCTTTATACTTTCATATAATTCTTTATTTACAGCATCTATTGCTATTCCTATTTTATCTACTCCAAGTTCAAAAAACTTATCTAAATCCTCCATATCTTCTAACTTAGCAGATAAGGATATAGGAATGTCTAAATATTTATTTATATATTTTATAAATTTTGTTACTTCATCATATGATTCATCGCTAGCCATAGATTGTATGCATATACGTTTAATATTATCTTTTTTATAATTTATAAATGCATCTAATATATCTTCTTTATCATACTCTGGCCATATTACTCTAGATAACTTATCTTTCCTACTACTACTTTCTATTGATTGAGAACAAAAAGAACATTTATTGCTACACTTATTACCTATCATTATATATGCAGTAGTAGGAGGTATATCACTCTTACCTTTTTTCATTTCAAGCTCTATCGCAGTTCCAATAGATAATCTAATCATAATATACAACACTCCTTGCTCTCTATAATGTTTAATTTCATTTCTTTTACTAATTCTCTACATTTTCTTGATGGTAAAACAATCTTATTTATCCCACATTCTAATGCTATACTATCTAATAAATTCCTATATTCTCCTCGAGGCCTCATACATCCTAAATTTATTTTTGTTCTAGGAAGGTTTAACCTAGCTTCACATAATAAATCTGCGACTTCACTAATTTGAGGAGGCTTCACATTTTCATATTCAGTATTTTTAGTTGGAATTAAAACTATAAAAGTTAACTGATTTGGCTGATTTTCTTTTAAGTAATCAATAATTTCATATTCGCCTTTTATTTTTCCACCTTTTAATCCTATACATATATGCGGCGCTACATTTGTGTGTTGTTGTATATATTCATAGGTGTATATATATTCATTTTTGCTTTTATTCATCTTATAAACTTCTTTTATTGTATCTTCATCAAATACTAAATCAAAAGATACATAATCTAAATACTTACATATTTTTTTTATATTTTCCTTGTTCATAAGTCCTATGTGTGAATTAAGTTTATATCCTTTTTCTTTTAATTTTTTTATAATATCAATATATCTTTCTATAGGTACATCTCCATCATAACTACAACCTCCACTTAACAAGATACTTGTAATATATCTTTTATTTAAATTTTTTTCATAATCACTTATAGGAATCATATTTTTTAAATACTGTCCGTTACAATGCGCACACCCTAAGCTACATTCATTATCTGTTGTACTTAAAGTTAGTGTTTGATTTGGATAAGCAAATTCTATATCATATCCAAAATTTTTAATTTTTGTTTCGTATGCTAGTTTAATTTTTTCATTTGTATTCATATATTTATTCTCCTAGCATCTTTTTTACTGTTGGAAATTGTTCTATATTTGTGTGAGGTAAGAAACAAGCAGATATAAACTCATCCATATAGGTTGGATATACACTTAGCTCTACATATGTTAATTGATTGCCTATCTCTTTTAGTTTATTTTTAGCATCATTACTTATTAAAGTTAAATATGCTCCTATTAACGAACTATTTCCTATATAATTAAATTTTTCTCTTTCTATATCTGGAAGCAATCCAATCATAATTGAATTTTCTATATTTAAACTATTTCCAATTCCTCCAGCAATTAAAACCTTATCTACTACGCTAAAATCCATACCTAAACTTTCTATAAGAGTTGCTGCCCCTGAGTATATAGCACCTTTTGCTCTTATAAAGTTATCTATATCTACTTCATTTACAGTTATGTCATTTTCTATATTATATTCATCTTTAAAGGCAAGAACATATTCTCCTATATCATGTTCATTAAACCTTATTCTATTATTATTTAAATCTCTATTAATCTTACCTCTTCTATCAACTATGCCATTAATCATCATTTTACATATAAGATCTATTATTCCTGAACCGCATATACCTACTGGCTTACAATCTCCTATAATTGTTAATTCAGGCTTTAAGGTAAGTTTATCTATATCTATCTTTTCTATAGCTCCATTAGATGCTCTCATTCCACAACTTATACCTCCACCTTCAAATGCAGGACCAGCAGAGCAAGCACAAGTCATCATATAGTCTTTATTTCCAAATACTATTTCTCCATTAGTACCTAAATCTATAAAAAGGACATTTTCTTCACTGGTCCAAATTCCTGCTGATAATACTCCTGATGTTATATCACCTCCAACATAACTAGCTACTGAAGGTGCTAAGTAAATTTGTCCATTAGGATTTATATTTATACCTACATCCTTTCCCTCAAGATTTGGCGAATTCACAAATGGAGGTATATATGGTTCTTGTCTTAAAAAATCTGGATACACACCTAAAAATAAACTACTCATAGTTGTATTTCCAGCCACTATAAAAGAAATAACATTATTTTTATTTATACTATTTCTTTCATACATAGTTTCTAATAAAGGATTTATAGTTTCATATATTATAGATTTTCTTAAATTTTCAAGACCATCTTTTTTTGTAGAATATATTATTCTATTTATTACATCTGCACCATATTTAATTTGAGCATTTCCTGATGATGCTTTATCTATAATTTCATTAGTATTTAAATTAACTAAACAAACAACAACAGAAGTAGTCCCTATATCAACTGAAATACCATAAAGTTTATCTTCTGTATTTCCAGATTCTATATCAATTAAGTATATATAATTAGTTTTTTCTTCATATGTGATAGTAACTTTAAATTTATCTTCCCTAAGTGCTATAGGAACTTTTTTTAAAAATTCTATGCTAAAATCTATATTTTCATAGCCTAGATTATTTCTTATATATCTTTGTAGCCTATCTATATCACTTATATTGTCATCTAAATTAGGTTCTTCTAGCTCTATATATTTTTTTAATATATTATTTGTAAATTCTAATCCATTTTCCTTAAGCATATTTATAGATTTTTCAAATATTTTCTTATCATCATTTTTATCACTACCTTCTATTTTCATTTCATTTATAGACGATGATAGTTTAGAAGGAATTTCAATTTCTATATCTTCAATAATTTTACTCGCACATGAAAGTATATATCCTTGATTTCTTTCTTCATTACTTATATGTACATTCATCTCAGAATCTACATTTCCATGTATTAATTTAACCTTACACTTACCACAAACCATACTTCCGTTACAAGGAGCATCTATAAATATTTTGTTATCTCTAATTACATCTAACAAATTATCCCCTTTACTACACTCAATTTCTTTTTTATGAGATGCTATCTTAACCTTAGCCAAAAGAACTCCCCCCTATAAAGCGATTTAATATTAATTTTTCTAATAAGTTATATATTCTATATGTTATATTGTATTACCTTGATTTTTCCTTATTATTGCTAAAAATTTAATGCTATCTAAAAAGCTGTATCAAAGTAAATTTTATTTAGTAATTTTACCTTGATACAGCTTATTTATTTCTATTCTAAACTAGACTCATATCCATCAGAGTTTAATAAACTTTCTAATTCATCATTATCTGATATCTTAACTTTTATTATCCACGCTTCATAAGGATCTTCATTTATAGCTTCTGGCTCATCTTCTAATGCTTCGTTTATTTCAACAACTTCTCCAGATATAGGTGCTATTAAGTCAGATGCAACTTTAGAAGATTCTACAACTCCAAAATCTTCACCTTTAGTTATTTCATCTTCAACCTCAGGCATCTCAACAAATAGTATTTCTCCCAATTGATCTTGTGCATAATCTGTTATTCCTATATAAGCATAATCATCTTCTACTTTAACCCATGTATGTTCCTTACAGTATTTTAAACTTGGTATAACTTTCATATTTTCACTCCTTAAAAATTTACTTTTTTACATTACACATTCCATAGCTAAAGCTGGATGACCTTTTTCTTCTAGATATGCTAATACCCCTTCAGAATCAGTAGCTATTGTTTCATCACATATCATATCTGTAAAGTTTTCTATTCCATGTAATTCTTTCATAGTAGCATTTAATTTATCAGCAACATAATCTTTTAATTCTTTTGGCATCCATACTATTCTAGATGGACCTCCTTCTGCATAAGCAAATTTCTTAGAAGATATAAATTGTCTTCCATGGCCCATAAATCCTGGAGTTTGAACACCTCCACCTGTCATAGAAGCAAGTTCTCCAAACGTCATACCAACAGGAGTTATTCCACCATGTTCTCTATTAACTATAACAAATCCATTAGCTTCTGGCATTATACCGCATATACACTCAAAACATCCACAAGAAGTCATAGGATCTTCTAATATAGAGTAAAGTGTAACACTTTCAACTGCACCTTGAGATATATTAGCTACTTCATCATTTACTGATTGCCATATACCTTTTAAGTCGTCTAAACATTCACCTTTTACTATAGGTTGACATGGTCCTGTTTGATCTAATTCCTTAGTTGCCTTAGCATCTAACCAGCTAACTGCTCCACAAAGACCAAGTCTTTCAGGAGTTACAACACAAACATGTGCTGGTGCAAATGATTGACATAAATTACAAGTGTAGAATTCTTCAACACTTTCATCTACTAGTGAAGCTAATCTTTCATCTCTTGATCTATATTTTGGAGTTGCATATTCTTCTTTTAATTTAGCAACTTCAGCTTCATCAGTTATTAAAGTTATTTGACACTTATCAACAACTGATTCAAATTCATCTAACATCTTAGCATATAAAACTTCACCTATATGGTTTAGTCTAAATCCTTTTTCAAATGCATCCTTAGATATTCTTACCCAAGTTATATCTCTTTGCCCAACATGCATTACACCTTCTATATAGTTTAAGAAATAGTGAAGTCTTCTTTCTAGTACAGGTTCAAAATCTTCTTGCATATTCTTACCAGCTATATCAACTACTACAGCAAGTGGTAATCTTACTACTCCATTTACAGCTTCTAACTCGTCTATATCTTTACCTATTATTTCAATCTTATGGTCTTCAACTTCTGATAATTCTCTTTTTCTAACTAATTCCCAAGCTTCAGTTTTATTTCCACCAAACTCAGCATACATATCATTTTTTCTTATTCTTTCACCTTCAAAAGCAGCTGCAAAAGATACTGGTATTGGAATTTCAGTAACTTTTATTTTGATTCCCCTAGCTTCTAGTGAAGTTGCTACAAACTTATCATAGTTTTTTTGAGTTAATAAATTCATTGGAACTTCTAAAACATATTGATCAGTTATAACTGGGAATCCTAATGCTATAGCTCCAGCTCCACAAGATACAACCAAGTCACTTAATGGACCAAATGCATTTACAAATGCAGGAACTCTTTTTGCAGTATAATCTAATAATCCAGTTAAATCACCAGGAGTTAAGTTTCCAAATATTAATGCAGCTCTTACTGCAACAGATACAACATGTATTACACTTGTTACATCATACCCTAAAGGTATAACCCTAAGTTCTAGACCCATTTTTACTCCAGCTTCTATAGCTTGATCTATTACTTTTCCAACTAAGAATGTTAATAGTCCTTTAGATTGATAATCTTTAATTACATTAGCTGCAATTTCTGGATCTGGACATTCTCCAAGTACAACTGCAACTCCAGGTATATCTCCTGTAACTAGTGGTACTCCAAGTGATCTTATTATCGGGTCTGTTATATGTCCTGCACAAGGTTCATTATATGGAGTGTCATTTGTAGCGTATTTTATAGCTTCTATAACTTCAGCAGCTAGTGCAGTAGCTAACCCAGCATTAAATACATGTTCTAATAAGTGTGTTTTATTTATTAAACTTTCAACAATTTCTAAAGCTGCTTCTAAGTCCCCTAAATTATTCATCTTCTTTCCTGTTGCGGCATATATACAAGGTAGTGAATATGCCGTATCAGGAAATTCTACTTTATGATCTTTTCCATGCTTTTCTATAGCTTCATTAAGTAATCCTTTTGCAGCTTCTAAAGCTTGCTCAGATCCATTAAAAACAGTACTGTACAAATTTTTCACTCTATTTCCCCCTTTTATTGAATATATCTATTTATACGTTATATGCAAATCCACCTTCATTTAATTCTAGGAAAGAGTCTGCATACAAGCTTGAATTTCTTATTATATCGCAAGATTTTATCATTCTCATTAATTCTTCATCACATGGATTTACTATTGCAGAACTAAATCCATTAGCCATAGCCATAGCTACAAATGCACTATCTAATATAGGTCTTACATGTTTAGGGCATCCATTTGATACATTAGATAATCCTCCTGTAGTTAATAATCCCATCTCTGTCATCATTTTTATAGCTTCTAAAACTTCCATTTGCTTATCTTGCATTCCCTTTATAACTAAACATAGTGGATCAAATAACATATCTTCTGGCTCTAAACCTGCCATTAATCCTCTTTCCAACATTTCTTGGCAATAAGCCATACGCTCATCATTATCTCTTGGTATACCTTCTTTAGCACATAAAGCTATAACTTTAGCTTCATACTCGCCTGCTAAATCTATTAACTCTATTCTTCCAGCTGCATCAGCTGAGTTTATTATTGGTTTTCCGTGTTCTCTATTATAAACTTTAAGTCCAGCTTCTATAGCTTTTCTATTAGCTGTATCTAGTGCTAATGGAACATTGTTAAATTCTGATTGAAGTAATTTAACACCCCAAGTCATTATGTCTTCTCCATCTCTTTCAGCTGGCCCTATATTAAAATCTATATAATGAGCTCCAGCATCTAGCTGTTCCTTAGCTCTTTTTAGTATTGGTTCAGGATTTCTTTCTTCTAAAGCCTTTCTTATTGATGGCGATATGCAATGTATTCTTTCACCTATAACCATGAATTTTTCCATATATTTAATCCCCCTATTAATTTATATTTTTTATTAAGCTTTAGCTAAAGCTTCTTCTTTGCTAGCTTTATATTCTCTTAAGAATTTCGGTAATTCCATTGAATCTTCAGTACCTATAACTACATTCCATCCAGGTAAGTTATCTTCTATATCACCTTTTAATACAGCTACTTTTCCTGGTATAATTAAATCTCTATTTTTAGTCATGTCAGAAACTTTACTTTCTTTTATAAAGTTAGCTATAGAACTTCCTCCAAATTTTCCAGCAGCCCATGCTGTAAGAACAGAATATCCACCTGCATCTGGTATAGCTAACCATACAGGTACCTTAGATCTTTCTATTTCTCCTGCTATTATGAAATAAGTTAAGGCAAAATCAACAGTAACTAAAACTGGAGAATTTTCATCTGGATTATTTATTGGATATATCTTAGTTTCTACTCTCATTGGTCTTTGCGGATCTGTATATATATTTTGTCTAAGTGCAAATAATGGTAGTGCTTTTGCGTAATCTATATTATCTAAAACTATTATAGATCCATATTTTACTGTAAACACTGATGATAAAGCTACTTCCATCATAGGATTTTCTTTTGATAATTTATTTGCAAATATTATTGATGGGTATCCAAATGTTCTATCTTGCTCTTTTAAAGATATTCTTCTTACTTGAACTGTATTTGTAAATGTATCTTTTATAGTTTCTCCTGTTGTATCTAATATTAATTCTTTATATCCAAGTGATTGTATAGCTTCTGTTGTAGCATATAAATCTTCTAAGCTAGATGCTTTTACCCCTAATGCTAACTTATCATTTTTAACTACTTCTACCATTTCTTTATAATTTTCTTTATTTGCTCCATAAACTATAGGCTTTGTTTCCTTTAATAATTCAACAGCTTCTTTTGCTATTTGTACATCTTCACAAATTATCATGTATGTTACATTTAAATCACTTTCTTTTAACTTATTTATTAAATTTAAATAAGCTTCTTTATTAGAATTGTATCTTAAAGCTGCTATCTCAACCTTCATTTCTTCACCGATTCTTATATAGTTAACAGCCTTTATATTTTCTATTCTTGAACTTATTTCTTCTTCTGTCATAGTGTCACAAAATTCAACTGCAAATCTATTTCTATTTACTAAAGTTTTTTCATGTCTAAATAATACAGTTTCTCCACCTAAATCATATTGTGATTTGTCTGTTCCTATTTTTATAGTTCTCATAAGAGGTGCAGTAGCTTCTGATAGTTTATCTAATGATTCTTGTGCCATATGAGGACATTTACCTATTTCACAAGCTCCTGATGCAACCTTCATACAAAAAGCCATACAAGTTGGAAATCCACAATCCTTACAATTCTTTTTTGGTGTTAATTTAAATATATCTAAAGCTTTTAAAGCCATATTTTTCTCCCCCTAACCTTTAACTTATATTAAGCTAATTCACTAACTAAAGTTTTTATAGTTTCTACAGATTTTGGATGACGAAGTACTACTGCATTAGCTCCTCCAACTAAAGCACTTGCTGCAGTTGATATCTCCATATATATTCCTCTAGTTTCTTGGCATCCCCAAGCTGGTTCATCTTCTATACTAGCTACCGACTCTTTTACATTCCAAGTTTCAAAAGAAACTGGTGTTATTATCGGCATTTGCAATGTTTTATCATTTTGTCCTAATGCTGCAAGTCTAATTCTATCCATTGTAGATGCAACATACTCATATCCATATCCTACAGCTGAACAACCAACATTCATTACTATATTTTCTTGCTTAACTCCTAGCTGAGTTAATAATACATTTAATTGCTTAGCTAAGTTTATATCAACAGAAGACTCTGCACCAACTTTATGATTATAAGCCATACCAGCTGCTGCCCCTACCCCTTTATAGTTTTCTTCTGTAGCAGACATAAATAAGCAGTTATATCCATCTACTGATTGAGCCACTTTTTCAAAAACCTTAGCATCTTTTTCAAAGTTTCCAGTTCCAGCTATAACTATAGGCAATGAAACGTTAGATGCAACTTCTTTTGCCAAATCTGCACACTCTTCAGGCGATTTATCCATTCCATTAGGATCTGCTCCTTCAAATTTTAAGCATATAAAATCAGGCTTTATATTCTCCTCTATGTATTTAGCCCATTTAACACTGTCATTAGCTACATCTTTATATAAATCTTTTATTTCTTGTGTCCAGTTTTCTGGATATATATCTAAAATTTCAACCCCTATTTTTTGAGTATTTGTACTTTCTCCATCAAAGTTATAAAAAGGAAGTATATTTTCTCCTCCTATTTTTATACAACTTTCACCTGACCCTAATTCCACCTCTGATATCTTACCAGAGTACTTTTGAACAGACATCTTAAATGCCATATTTTTCTCCCCCTTAGCCTAATTTAATTCTAATTTAGATATTATATTTTTAATAGCTGCTCTCGATTTAGAATCTTCAGGTAGTTTTACTAATGGTATCCCAGAAGAATCATATTCATATATAAGCTCATCTAGAGGTACTACACCTAAAAGATCTAATTTATGTTTTTCTATTTCCTCTTTTACTCCATCATTTAATATTCCATTTGGAGCTTTATTTACTATTAATTGCATATCCCCTACATTTAAATTTAATTCCCTTGCTAGATCTCTTATTCTTGCAACTGCCTGTATACTACGTCTTGAACAGTCACTAACCAACAATAATTTATCTATATGTTTAGTAGTTTTTCTACTTAAATGCTCCATACCTGCTTCATTGTCTATAACTAAGTAATCATAACTATCAGAAAGCTTATCTGTTTGTTCTCTTAATATTCCATTTACATAACAATAACAACCTTCTCCTTCTGATCTTCCCATAACTATTAAATCGTATCCTGGACCTTCTGCTACTGAAGTATTTAATCTGTATTGTAGATATTGAGCTTTTGTCATACCTCCTGGGAATGAATTCCCTTGTTTTTCTCTTTGGTTTATCTCTTCCCTTATCTGACCTAATGTTACATCTATGTCTAATCCCAATACCTCATTTATATTAGCATTTGCATCTGCATCAACTACTAATATTGGTCCTTTCTTATCATTTACTAAGCAGTCAATTAAAAGCCCTGTAAGACTAGTCTTACCAGTTCCACCTTTTCCTGCCACTGCAATATTAAATCCCATAAGATTTCCCCCTTTGTTTCGTCTAAACAAAACTTTTTCCTGTTTAAGCTTTTGCTAATTTTGGAGCTGCATGAACACATTCTCCATGAACATCATGAAGTGCTTCCATTATCCCTTCTGATAATGTAGGATGTGCATGTATTACATCTCCAACTTGTTCTACTGTTAATCCTAAATGTACTGCTAAAGATAATTCTGTTAATAAGTCTGTCGCGTGAGGTCCTACTATAGATGCGCCTATTACTTTGTCTTCTTGATCTGATAATATTTTTATGAATCCTTGGAAGTGTCCTATTGCTTGAGCTTTTCCTAATGCTCTAAAATCGAATTGTCCTACTTTGTATGTTATATCTTGTTGTTGAAGCTCTTTTTCGGTTTTCCCTACTCCTGCAACTTCTGGTTCAGTATATACACATCTTGGAACTGCTTTATAATTTACAGTTTTTGAATTGCCACAGACAGCATTTTGTGCTGCTATTAATCCTTCTTTAGATGCTACATGTGCTAAAAATGGTGTATTTATTAAATCTCCTATTGCATATACACCTTCAATATTTGTTTCTAAATTTTCGTTTACTACTATTTTACCTCTTTCTAATGTGATTCCTATATCTTCTACCCCTGAATTATCTAAATAAGGTTTTCTGCCTATAGATAATAACGCTTTTTCAGCTTTAACTTGCTTTCCATTTGATAGAGTTGCTACTACTTCATCGTCAACTATTTCACATTTTTCGATTCTAATACCTGTCATTACCTTAATTTTATCTTTTTTAAATTGTCTTTGCAACTGTTTAGCCACATCTTTATCTTCAAGTGGAAGCAACTGATCAAACATCTCAACTATAGTAACTTCAGTTCCTAAAGTTTTAAAGAATTGACCAAATTCACATCCAATAACTCCTCCACCAACTATCAATAAAGACTTTGGAACTTCTTTTAAGTTTAATGCTTCATCACTTGTTATTATAGTCTCTCCATCATAAGGAAACATCGGTAATATAACAGGTTGAGATCCATTTGCTAATATTATTTTATCAGCTTCTATTACTTCTATAGTACCATCTTCTTTTTTTACTTCTATTTTATTTTTATCTATTAATTTACCAAATCCATTAACTAATTTTATACCTCTTTTATCAAATAAAAATTCAATTCCATTAATTAATTGATTTACTATTTTATTTTTTCTTCCCATTATACTTTCAAAATCTGCTTCAATATTTCCATCTATACTTATTCCAAAATCTTTAGCTTCTTTTATAGACGTAATTAATGATGAAGATGCTAATAATGCTTTTGTTGGGATACATCCTACATTTAAGCAAGTTCCCCCAACTCTTCTTTTTTCTATAACTGTAACATCAGCTCCAAGCATAGAAGCTTTTATAGCAGCTACATATCCACCTGGACCTCCTCCAATTACTGCTACTTTCATTTAACAATCCCCCTAATATAAATTTATATATTTGCTGCATCTAAAATAGCTGGTACATTTTCTTCTGCTCCTATAGCCATTATATGAACTCCATCACATAAATCTTCATTTCTTAATTGTTGTATTAGTTCACCTGCTATTTTTATTCCTTCACTTACCCAATTTTCTTTACCTACAGATCTTAATCTTTCTATAAGTTCATCTGGAACATATATACCCGGAACATTTGCATTCATAAATTTAGCCATTCCTGGAGATTTTAAAGGTATTATTCCAGCTAAAACTTTTGTATTCATATCTTTAGTATGCTTTCTAAATTCTCTCATAGTATCTATATCATACACAGCTTGAGTTTGGAAAAACTTAGCTCCTGCGTTTATTTTCTTTTTCATTTTTAATAATTGAATTTCAAGAGGTGTGTATCTAGGTGTTACTGATGCTCCCAAGTAAAAACTTGGTGCCCCTTTTAATTGATTACCTACCATATCTGTTCCTTGTGAAAGTTTTTGTGCTGTTTTTAATATTCCAACACAATCTAGGTCAAATACAGGTTTGGCTTGAGGATGATCTCCTACTATGGTGTGGTCTCCTGTTAATGCTAGCATATTTGTAATTCCAAATACTCCAGCAGATAATAATTCTCCTTGTATTGCAATTCTATTTCTATCTCTTCCAGTTACTTGAAGTACTGGTTCTAATCCTTCATCTTTTAATAACTTACATGTAGTAAGCGAAGTCGTTCTCATTACTGCAGATTGAAAATCTGTTACATTAACTGCATGAACTCTTCCTTTAACAGCTTTAGCACATTCTATTAAGTGTGATAAATCTGTTCCCTTTGGAGGAGCCATTTCAGCAGTTACTGCAAACTTACCATTTTCTAAAGCTTCTTTTAATAAGCTCATTTTTTATCCCCCTTTAACCTTTTAAAAAACTAATTAAGCATTGGCCATAGATTCTTTTTTCTTTAAGCTTAGACTTCTAGGATTACATGCTTTAGAGTAATCTTTAGGCTCTTTTATATCTAATAGATTATCTAATTGATTTATAGATTTTAATCTATTGTATATAAGTACCCAAGCACAGTCATTTTCAGGGTCTACTTCACATTTTCCATCTCTTGCTCCGCCACAAGCTCCATTTAATAATCCTTTAGCACACATAGTTACTGGACAAATTCCTCCAGTCCATCCAAGTTCACATTCTCCACATGCTTTACATGCTTCTTCAAACTCACCAACTCTTTTAACTTCACCTATAAATAAAGTATTATTAGCTGGATATACTGGTTTATCTTTTAAGTTTTTAACTATAGTTTGCGTTCCATCTCCACACGCTAAAGAAAGTATGGCATCAGCTTCTTTTATTTCTGATTTTAGTGATTTTAAATCTTTTTTAGATTTTAAAAGATTACATGCAGGGTCTAACATTTGATATCCTAAAATTTCTTTTCCTTCAGATTCTAATCTTTCTTTCATTTTTAAAACTTCTTCTTCTCCACCACTTTTACACGTAGCTGCACATTGGTTACATCCAACTAACACTATTTTATTAGCATTTTTTATATAACCTAATATCTCTTCAAATGGCTTATTTTCAGAAATTATCATCTCTATTCCCCCTTGAAAATCTCCATTTATTTATTATTTTGTAATTTACAAGCTTTAACTACATGACTAGCTAATATAGAAGTTGTAACTGATCCAACTCCTCCTGGAACTGGAGTTATCATAGAAACTTTATCTAAAACATTGTTAGTATCTACATCTCCACATAAATTACCTTGATCATCTACATTTATACCTACATCTATTACTATGGCTCCATCTTTTATATATTCTTCTTTTACCATATTAGCTTTACCAACTGCTGCTACAAGTATATCTGCATTTGATGTTATCTCTGGCAAGTTTTTAGTTCTTGAATGACATATAGTTACAGTAGCATTTTCATTTAATAAAAGCATAGATACAGGTTTTCCAACTACCATAGATCTACCTAATACTACTATGTTTGCACCTGATAAATCTACGTCATAATATTTTAATATTTCTACTACTGCAGTAGGTGTACATGGAGGATATCCACTTTTATCATTTTCTAATATCTTAGATATGTTTATAGGATTAAAACAGTCTATGTCTTTATTAGGATCTATCTCATATTTTATTACATCTTCATTTAGATGCTTAGGAAGTGGTCTGAAAGTCAATATTCCATTAACTTTTTCATCTTCATTTAACTTATGTACTGCTTTTATATATTCTTCCTGAGTTATATTTTCTTCTAACTCTATTACTTCAGTTTCTATGCCTATAGTTTGGCATCTTTTAAGTGCTCCTCTTTCGTAAGCTAAATCATCTGGTCTAGCACCTACTCTGACTATAGCTAATTTAGGTATTATACCTTCCTTAGATAAGCCATTAACTTCTTTTATTAAATTTTCGCTTATTTTGTCTGCGACAGGTTTACCTTTTATTATTTGTCCTTTAGTTGTTGTATTGCTCATTTAATCTGGCCCCCTATATCTTAAAAATTAAATAAATTATAGTATGAGTCTTATTTGTTTAGTTCATTTTCTACTTTCTTGTAAACTTCATCACAAATTCTAACTCCATTTTCAACAAGATTATTAACTTCATCTCTTACACTTTTTACATATTCTTCATCTTTGATTGAATTTATATTTATAATAACATTTAGTTGTCCACTAAGTATTGCCGCTCTTAGACATTGAACTCCAACTCCAACATCACTTATTGCAAGTCTTGATCCTTTATCTACTAAATCTTCATGTAATTTAATAGCTTCATAGCATACTTTTACTATTTTTATTGGAACTTCACATGCCTTTTTTAATGCACTTTCCATAGTATCTGCTTTTATTTTCTTTTCTTCTTCCGTAGAACTTGGAAGCCCGTATGCCTTTGATAATGGAAGGAAGCATTCTGCATCTTCGTCTATCATATTTATTAAATCTTTTTCTAATACTCTTGCTTTTTCTAATATAGATTTTACACTTTCTTCATATTCAGCATATTTTTTCTTTCCTATAGTTAAATTACACACCATACTTCCTAGAGCAATACCTATCGCCCCAGTTAAAGCTGCTGCTCCACCTCCGCCAGGAACTGCTGATTTTGAAGCTAACACATCAACAAAATCTACACATGTTTTTTCTGATATTCTCATTTTCTTTCCTCCATACATAATACCTTATGTTTATTTGTTGTAATTACTAAACTGGAGTTGGCGAAGTTGTAAATCTAGTTACTGACGTAGCACTTAAATTACATCTTTTCAGTAATTTGTGCGAAGGAAGAAACTAGATTTACAACGAGCGCCCCCCAATTTATTAATTATATTAGAATAAACCTGATATTACACCATTTTCATCAACATCTATTCTTTCTGCTGCTGGAACTTTTGGAAGCCCTGGCATTTTCATTATATCTCCAGTAAGAGCAACTATAAATCCAGCACCTGCTGAAACAGTCAATTGTCTTACAGTTATTCTAAATCCAGTAGGTCTACCCAACTTAGTTTGATCATCAGTTAAAGAATATTGAGTTTTAGCCATACATATTGGTAATTTGCTAAATCCTAATTTTTCTAAGTTTTGTATTTCTTTTTCAGCCGCTTGAGTAAAATCAACTCCATCAGCTCCATATATTTTCTTAGCTATAGCTTCAATTTTCTCTTTTATAGATAAATCATCTTCATAACAGAATTTAAAATTATTTTCTTCTTCATCTATTAATCTCATAACTTCTTTTGCTACTTCAATTCCACCTTCTCCACCTTTAGCCCATACTTCAGAAAGTGCAACATTAACACCTAATTCCTTACATTTTTCTTCAACTAATTTAAGTTCAGCTTCAGTATCAAGAGGGAATCTGTTTATAGCAACAACTGCTGGAAGTCCGTATACCTTAGTTATATTTTCAACATGTTTTAAAAGATTTGGAATTCCAGCCTCTAAAGCTCCTAAATTTTCTTCATTTAATTGATCTTTAGCTACCCCACCATTATATTTTAACGCTCTAACAGTAGCTACAATTATTACTGCATCTGGCTTTAAATCTGCCATTCTACATTTGATATCTAAGAATTTTTCAGCTCCTAAATCCGCTCCAAATCCTGCCTCTGTTATTACATAATCAGCAAAATGCATTGCCATTTTTGTAGCTATTACAGAGTTACATCCATGAGCTATATTTGCAAATGGTCCTCCATGAACGAAAGAAGGAGTACCTTCTAATGTTTGAACTAAGTTTGGTTTTAATGCATCCTTAAGTAAAGCTGCCATTGCTCCGTTAGCCTTTAAATCTCTAGCTGTAATAGGATCTCCATTATATGTGTAACCAACTATTATATTTCCTAGTCTTTCTTTTAAATCTATTATGTCATTAGCTAAACAAAATGCAGCCATTATTTCAGATGCAACTGTTATATCAAATCCATCTTCTCTAGGAACTCCATGTGCTTTTCCACCTAATCCATCAGTTATATTTCTTAACTGTCTATCATTCATATCAACACATCTTCTCCAAGTTATTCTTCTTGGATCAATTCCTAAATTATTGCCTTGGTGAATATGATTATCAAGCATAGCTGCTAATAAGTTATTTGCAGCACCTATAGCATGAAAATCTCCAGTAAAGTGTAGATTTATATCTTCCATAGGTATAACTTGAGCATAGCCTCCACCAGCAGCTCCACCTTTTACTCCAAATACAGGACCTAATGATGGTTCTCTTAATGCAACTAATACATTCTTATTTAGTTTAGCAAATGCATCAGCTACACCTATTGTAGTAGTAGTTTTACCTTCTCCTGCTGGAGTTGGATTTATAGCTGTTGTTAATATTAACTTAGCTTTTTTCTTTTTATTATCTTTTTTTAGTAAGTTATAATCAACTTTTGCTTTGTATTTTCCGTAAAGTTCTACTTCATCATCACTTAATCCTAATTTTTTAGCTATTTCTCTTATATCTTGTGGCTTAGCTTCTTGTGCAATTTCTATATCTGATTTAAATCCCATAACTAAATCTCCTCTCACTTTACATTATTATATCTATTATACTAATATACTAACAATTCGTCATTAATCTATTTTTTATTTCATCTATTTGTATTTTAGTATCTATACTTACATCATATGGAGATTTACTTGCTCTATCTGAATCTATAACGTCTTGATTGTAGTAAACAAAGCCTAGTAATTCTCCATCTTGTAAATTACTAGTTATAAATTCTTCATCTGATTTATTTCTTACTTTATTCCCTACTACGAAGACTTGTTTAACCCCTATATCAGTTCCTAATTTTTTAACTTTTCTATAAGTTTGTAAACTTCTTTCCCCTGGCTCTACAACAACTATAAAGGCATCTACACCTTGTGCAGTCCCCCTACCTAAATGTTCTATACCAGCTTCCATATCCATTATTACAACATCTTTATTTTGCAAAATCAGGTGAGAACATAGTCTTTTTAAAAGTACATGTTCAGGACATACGCATCCACTGCCACCTGAATCTACTGTTCCTAAAGTTAAAAGTCTTACCCCATTGTGTTCCTTGCAAAAACTATCAGGTATATCATCTACTTTAGGATTTAGTTTAAACATTTTATTAAAAGTTCCACTCTCAGCTGCGGTTCTTTCATTAACTAAATTTTTCATTTCTGATATAGGAACTATTGATTCATAAACTTCTTTTGGAAATCCCAAAGCTAAACCTAAATTAGCATCAGGATCTGCATCCACAGCTACTACTCTATAACCATCATCTGCAAACATTCTTGACAACATAGATGAAAAAGTTGTCTTTCCTACTCCACCTTTACCTGTTATTGCTATTTTCATATTCTACCCCTTTTGTTTATCTCAACTTAATTTAAGTTTATATTTTTCATCTTCTGGTTTTAATTTATAATTAGTTATGATTGCATGAAAAATAAACTATATATAGCTTTCATAAACTAATTAATTTTACATACTATCTTTTCAAAGTAGTACTCCTAGTTTTTTATATTATTAAGTTATTTTTAAGCTTCTGCTGGCGCTGCTTTTTTCTCAGCATTTTTTTGTGCAACTAATTCTTCAAAATGTACACGTTTTTTCTCTATATCATTTATTATCATTTGAGCTAATTCTTCTGGATTTTCGTTAACTTTAAATGTTGCTCCCATACTATCTTGTAATGTTTGTGTTAATATTTCTACAGTTTTTGATGATCCACCTATAGGAGGCATTATACCTAAGTAAGTGTCTATACCAGAACCTACAACATAAGTTCCTATTGCAACAGCTTTCTCAGACATCCATTCTGGAGCTACACCAGCTACTGGTATATCACACATATCCATATCTAGATATTTAGCAACCTCTGAAACAACACTTAATATTCTACTACAGTCAACACAAGAACCTAAGTGTATAACTGGCGGTATATCAACTAATTCACAAACTGTAGCAAGACCTTTACTTGCCATGCTTTTTGCTTCTTTATTTAATAATCCAAATTTACCTGCAGCTGAAGCTCCACATCCAGTTGTTACAACTAAGATATCATTTTTAATCAACTCTTTCATTATAGTTACATGAGCTTTATTTGATACACTTCTTGCATTATTACATCCAACTACTCCTACTACCCCTCTTAATACTCCTGATTTTAAACAGTCAACTAATGGTTTAACTGTTCCTGTTTCATCTATTTGAGAGTTTACAACTCTATCTAGTTGACCTATTATAGCTTGCTCACTAAATCCAACTGTTGTACTTGATTTTAGCTGAGGTATATGAACTTTTTCTTTATCTCTATTTTTAAAGTTAAGTATAGCTTCTTTTACTATTTTTTTAGCATCATTTAATGCTGTCTCTTCATTAAATTCTATATATGTTGATCCTGATATCTTAGCTTTTGGTGATGTTGTTATGAATTTTGTATGGTAACACTCAGAAACTTTAGCTAATGCTGGGAATATACATTGAACATCAACTATCATAGCTTCAACCGCTCCTGTTATTATAGCTAATTCTTGTTGATGGAAATCCCCTGCTGTTCTAACACCATGTCTCATAGTTACTTCATTACCAGTACAACACATTCCTGCTAAGTTTATACCTTCTGCTCCCACTTCTTTAGCTAATGCCACAAGTTCTGGATCTTCAGATGCCAATACTATCATTTCTGATAATGAAGGTTCATGACCATGTAATATTATATTTACTTTATTATCTTCTAATACTCCTAGATTTGCTTCTGATTGTCTTACTGTTGGTGTGCCAAATAGAATATCACTAAATATAGTTCCTATCATAGAACCTCCCCATCCATCTGCTAATGAAGTTCTTAATGATAAGTTAATTAAACTATCTATATCAGCTGTACATCCCATATGAGTTGAATGCATTATTGTTACTATTTCTCTATCTATAGATCTTGGCTCTATATTATGTTTTTTCCATAAATCTTGTCTTTGATATGGAGCATGACTTAAAAACTTTAATGTACCATGAGGTTTACCAAATTCCATTAAAGCTATATCTGCAACTTCATGCGCTATATCATATATATCTCTATCTTCTGTTTCTACTCCCCATTCTTTTGCTAAATTTTTCAACTTAGCTTCATCTTTTATAGTATAGTTTCCATCTCTACTAGCTATAGCCATCGTATGTACTATACCTCTAGCATGGTCTGAGTGAGCTGCAGTTCCTGCTGCAACCATTCTAGCAAAGTTTCTACCTACTATAACATGTTCATCAGCCCCACATAAGCCTAGTGGCGTTTTAGGAGTTATTCTACAAGGTCCTGCTGCACATATTCTACAGCATACTCCCTGTAACCCAAATCCACATTGAGCTTTCATAGCAGCTTTCCTGTCATACATAGTTTCTACACCATCTCTTTCAGCCTTTTCTATAAGTTCTTGGCTGTTTAAATCGATAGTTAACATCTTTTTCTCCATACTTCTATCCCCTTTTTTATAAAATTTTTAATAGAGCTAAGTATGTTGTCATATATGAGCTTCGTATATTTCTACATCTAAAATAATGTTCTTTACCTAAATTATAACAACAATATATTTTACTTTCACTATAATTTAGGTAATTTTTTAACAAGTATTATATATTACTTCTCTAGCATAGCTATTAATGCCCCATAAGCTATAGAGTATAATTTTGATTCATGTGTATCAGCTCTTGATACTAAAACGATAGGTGCTTTTGCTCCCATTACCACTCCAGCAGATTTTGCTCCAGCAAAATATGTCAAAGATTTACCAATTCCATTTCCAACTTCTATTGTCGGTACCAAAAGAATATCTACATCTCCAGATACTTTACTTTTTATACCTTTTATTCTGGCTGATTCAGATGATATAGCTAAATCAAGTGCTAATGGACCTTCTAATATAACATTTTCTCCAAACCTTTTATTTTCACTAGATTCTTGCAATTTTTTTGCATCTACAGTTGCTTGCATTTTAGAATCTACTTTTTCCTTTGCTGCTAGGGCTGCTACTTTAATATTTTCAATCTTAAGTGGCTTACATGCTTTTATTGCATTTTCAACAATTTTTTCTTTATGCTCATAACTAGGATTTATATTCATACCCCCATCCGTTAGCATAAGTAGCTTATGATAATTTGGTATATCATATATCATAACATGGCTAAGTAAACTGTCTGTTCTTAATCCATAATCTTTGTTTAAAACTTCCTTTAATAAAATAGATGTATCTAGTATGCCTTTCATTAAAAAATCCGCTTCTTTACTACTTACTAATTTAACAGCTATTTGAGCACACTCTTCATAAGTACTAGCTTCAATCATTTTAACGTTATTTAAGTTTAAATTTAAATTTTTAGCTATTTCTTTTATTTTATCAATTTTACCTATTAAAATAGGTTCTATTATATTCATATTCATAGCCTCTACTACAGCACATAAAACTTCTTCATCTTGTGCTGCCGCTACAGCTAACTTAACTTTTTCATTTAGTTTTAGCTCATTTATTATATCGCTTAAATTTTTAATCAATATAACACCCCCTTATATTCTTATTTTTGTCAACTTATAAATATGTATATAAATTTTTAATACTTATAATAAACCTAATTTGACATATTAACTCCTACTCCTTTTTATTTAAATAAAAAAGCTATAAGAATAAATTCTCATAGCTTTATAAATTTAGCTTATATTATCTATAACTATCTAGTTCTCTTAAACATGCTACTGTTACTTCATCTTGAGGATTTATTTCATATGCTCTTTCTATGTAATAAATAGCATTATCTAAATCTCCATCATTTAAATAAGCCATACCTAAATTACAAAGTATCTCCGGGTCTTCTTTTTTTAACTTAGCAGCCTTTTCAAAATATTCTATAGCACCTTTCATATTGTAATTTGAAGCCTCACAAAGACCTAACTCAACTAATGTGTCCACTTGATTTGGTCTTATTATAAGTATCTTTTCAAAATATTTTTGAGCTTGTCCTATATCATTCATATTTCTATAAGCTAATCCTATCATAAATAAAAGATTCCACCAGTCTCCATGCTCATCTGCTAATGGAAGTAGTTTTTCTAATCCTTCTTCATTTTTCCCTTGGAACACTAAATTATATCCTTCTTCATATTGAACTTTAAAATCCATTTTTCCTATAAGTTCTTGTATCTCAGCACATAAGTCTTCTGGTAATCCTAGCTTAATTGCTTCTTCCCATGTAACTTTGCTTTTTATATACTGATTTTGATTATAATAGTGATACCCTAAATGATAGTATGCTAATGCAAATGACTCATCTAAATCTCTAACTTTTTCTAATGCCTCTATAGCATCTAATAAAAATGCTTCCATAGGTTGTTCGTCACCATTTTTTTGATGTTGCTTAGCTAATTCTTGGCAAACTATAGCATAATGATAAAGAGCTTCTACATCATTAGGATATAAACTTACACTACATTTTAGGTATATTAAAGAATCTGTATATTCTCCAGCTTCAAAATACTTTCTAGACATATATCCCATATATGCTTTTAAGTCTAAATCTAGATTCTTTTGTATAGCGTCTAGAAACTTCTTATATTCATCATTAAGTTTAAACTTACTATCAATTCCCATAATATATATCATTGCATCAGCTATAGACATTGAACTTAACCCATTTTGAGCTGTATTAGTTTTTATACCTTTTACTAATACATCATTTTTTATAGGTACATCTAGTCCATCTTTAGGGAATTCATATCCTTTTAAATTAAATTCTGCTCCATTTTTTATTCTTAAAAATGCTAATTCTTCCGCTTTTTTTAGTATATATTTCTCACTTCTAAATTTCACTTTATACCTCCTATATTTCCACTGTGTATGATTTAGATTTCTCAAACACCTTTTTATCATCATAAACAAATAATATTATACTTTCTTTTGGTTGTAATTTTGCAGTTATATTTTTCTTTAATTGTAATATATCATACTTAAATGTCTCAAAATGAACATATTTTATTATTTGTTTTGCAGGAGTATTTTCAAATCTAGGTATATATTTTAATATATTTCCTTCATTTTGTAAAAATAAATGGCATCTATTTTTAAAATCATCTACTTCTACTTTATCCATAAATGCAGGCACATTAGATGTTTTTCCTAAAGATATATAATCATACTTTACAATTTCTTTAAATAATTCAGTTTCTATATTAATTTTATCTGTATAGAAATCTACTAATATCTTATATAATTGGTTCTTTCCTTGTGATGCATTGAAATATCCATTATCATTGAAATATGTTGCAAACTCCTCGAAAAACTTAAAAGGACTTTCTTTATAATAATTATGTATTATATACCTCATTGAAAGAACAAAGTTTTTAGAGTTAAAGTATCTTTCTAATATTTCTTCTATATCTTTTAATTTTAATATCTCATTGTAACTTATATATTTATTATATAAAACTTCATATGGAGGATACTCTTTATATCTAAATTCATGTTCATCTGCTTGATTTCTAATTCCTGTACCTTTTATCATTTTTAAGAAACCTAATTGTAAATGCTCTATTCCTAGATTAAATACATCATTAAATGAGTTTTCAAAGCTACTATAATCTTCATATGGTAATCCTGCTATCAAATCTAGATGTTGATGTATATTTCTAAATGATGCTATCTTTTGAACTACATATGATAATTTTTTAAAATCATCTCTTCTACCTACAGCATCTAATACTTTTTCATTTGTAGATTGAACTCCTATTTCAAATTGGAATAGACCTTCTTTACAGTCTTTTAAAAACTCTAACATATCATCAGTTAATAAGTGTGCCGTAACTTCAAAATGATATGTTGTATAACCATTATCATTTTCCATTAAAAATTTCATTATTTCCATTGCAAATTTTTTATTTGCATTAAATGTTCTATCTATAAACTTGATTTGAGATACTCTAGCATCTATAAGTTTCTTTAAATCTTTTTTTACTCTATCTATACTAAAATATCTTAATCCTTCTATCGCTGAAGATAAACAGTACTGACAGTTAAAAGGACAACCTCTCGATGTTTCATAATATACAATTCTATTTTCATATTCTTTTTTATCTAACTCTTCATAAGGACTAGGTATTAAATCTAAATTTTCTAAAAGTTTCATAGGTTTATTAGTTATAATAGAATCATTACTTCTATAAACTATTCCATCAACGTCTTCTATTTTCATATCACCCATAAGATATTTTGTAAAATCTCTAAATATAAGTTCTCCTTCTCCATAAAGTATATAATCTATAAAATCATATTTTTTCATAGCTTCTTCACTGTCATAAGTTACTTCTGGTCCACCTAAAGCTATTTTTATATTTGGTTTAACTTTCTTTAAGTTATTACATAACTTAACTATATCATTTACATTCCATATATATGTTGAAAATAATATAACATCATAATTATTTGTATATATATCTTTTAATATAAAATCTAATTCATTGTTTATCGTATATTCTCTTATATCTACATTTATATCTTCAATATCTTTTACCATTTGTTTTAGATATCTTATTGCTAGGTTTGTATGTATAAATTTCGAATTTAACGTAGTTAAAAGTATTTTCAATTAATTCACCTCTTTTATTAATTTTCTTAGCTATAATCGTCTATTTTTGTTAAAATACTATATGTATGATTTTTATTTATAATATTATGTATATAAAAAGAAGGTTTTTTTATATTGTTGTAGAATTATATCTTATTATATATTTTCTTAATCACTAAATTACACATGAAAGGAAGTTTTTTATGAAATTGTTCGACAAAGTATCTATTGATGCACTATCTAAAAGAGATTTATTGCTTATTGTAAAAGCATTAGAATATACCTATGAAAATACTAATTTAGAAGATTTCATCGACCTTAGAAACAACCTTATAAAAGAACTTTGTTTTCTAACAAGCACTAAAGAAGAAGTTTTTGTTGAATATTTAGAATCTGACAATTAAGCTTTTCTAAATTTAAAGCTATAATTACCAGATTTTGATACCAAATTAATAGTCAATATATTGTTAGAAAAATCTTTTGATACAACTTTTATATTGTTTAGTATTGGATCAGATTTTACATCTCCAATTTCTAAGTTTATTAAATATCTTGGGTCAGATTTTATATTATATTCTTTTTTAGATATCTTATATTTTCTAAGTTTTATAATATATTCTGACATAGAGTTTATAAAATCTATATTGTCTATATTATTTTCAATATTTAAATTGAGAATAGATAATATAGATTTTTTTATGCTTTTTATACCATCTAAGCTAACTTCTCTATCTTCTATGTAAACATCATATATAGAGTTTAATAAGTTTGTTATTATATTAGTATTTTCGTAGTCACTTACTTTAAGGTCTATGTATCTATCTATAGCTTGTATAGTTTGAATTCTCTTCATTTCAAATTTTATAACTTCTGATTTATCCATATTATGATTAAATTCAATTATAACAGTTTTTATCTTTTGCATTAAATCTTCATATTCTATATTCGAATTTTCAATTATAGAGTGAATTAATGTATTATATATTAAACTAGCTAATATGTAATCATTCATATACTCATTAGCCTTATTATATAAAACATGATATTTAATAACCTTTAATACTTCTAATTCACTTTTTTTCATATTTGTATTTGATATAATAATTGGAAGTAAAATATTTATTATATTCAAATCTTTTAATTTTTGTCCATAAAATTTATAATATAATAATTCATCTTTTAATCTATTTTTATCTATTTTTACGCATCTTTGAGTTATATCATCAACTAAAGATTTAGTATTTAAAATAATCATATCTTTAATATATTTATTATCTATACCAAATGCATTTATATATGCTTTCTTTAATAAATCCTCTTTCATAAATACTACCTTCCTAACGTATAAACTACTTTATAGTTTTATCAATTAATTAACTTAGTATACTTTTTAAAAAAAATAGGCAGCTGTTAGCTGCCGTAAATGTAGGGGGGGAGTAGAATACTATCGATACTCTACTTCCATATATCTCTTTTGATTTTTACTAGCTCAACTATCGAGCTATTTCTTAATATAATTATACAATAACCGAAATTTAGATGTAAAGCATTATTTTTCGACAAATGTATATAAGATATATTACATTCTTTCTGGTGCACCCATACCTAGTAATGCAAGAGCATTTTCTATAGTTTGTTTAGTAGCCGCAACTAAAGCTACTCTAGCTTTTTTAACTTCTATATCATCAACTAATATTGGATTTTCATGATAGAATTTATTAAATGCTTGAGCTAAGTCTAATACAAATCTTGTTACTATATGAGGTTCATTTTTTCTTAATGCTACTAATATATTTTTATTAAATGATGCTATTAATTTTATTACTTCCGAACTATCAGCATCAGTTAATAAATTGTAATCTATATCTGTGCTTACTTCCATATTAGCTTTTCTTAAGACTGAACAACATCTAGCATGTGTATATTGTACATATGGTCCTGTTTCACCTTCAAAGCTTAAAGTTCTCTCCCAAGAGAATGTATAATCTTTTATTCTACTATTAGATAATTCTTGGAATACTACTGCTCCAACCCCAACTTGTTTAGCTATTTCATCTACATTCTTAGCATTAGGATTTTTAGCAAGCATTGTTTCTTTTGTTTTTTCTATAGCTTGTTTTAAAACATCTTCTAAGAAAACTACTCTACCTTTTCTTGTAGACATAGTACCTTCTTCTAATGCAACCATACCAAATGGAACATGTACCATATCTTTAGCCCAATCAAATCCAACTAATTCTAAAACTTTAAATAATTGTTGGAAGTGTAAACTTTGTTGAGATCCAACTACATATATACATTTTTCAAAATCGTAGTTTTCTTTTCTGTATAATGCAGCAGCTAAGTCTCTAGTCATATATAATGTAGATCCATCTTTTTTAGTTATAAGTGCTGGAGGCATATTGTATTCTTCTAAATCAACTATATTAGTTCCTTCAGATTCTTTTAATAAATCCTTATCTTTTATTATATCTATTACTCTATCCATTTTATCTGAGTAGAAACTTTCTCCTGCATATGAATCAAATTCTATATCTAGTAAATCATAAACTCTAGAGAATTCTTTTAAACTTTCATCTCTAAACCATTGCCATAAATCAACAGCTTCTTTATCTTTATTTTCTAATTTTGTAAACCAAGCTCTAGCTTCATCTTCCATTTCTGGATGTTTTTCAGCTTCATCATGGAATTGTATGTATAATTTTAATAACTCAGGTATTGGGTTAGCTTCAACAGCTTCCTTGCTTCCCCATTTTTTAAATGCAACTATAAGCTTACCAAATTGAGTTCCATAATCTCCAAGATGATTTACTCTTATAGTATTATATCCTTGAGAATCATATATTTTGTATAAAGCATTACCTATAACTGTAGTTCTTATGTGTCCTATGTGGAATGGCTTAGCTATGTTAGGAGATGAGAAATCTATTACTACAGTTTTATCTTTTCCTAAATCACTGTGTCCATAGTCTTTTCCTTTAGTTAAAACATCATTTATAACAGTCTTAGCTAATTGAGATTTGTTAACGAAAAAGTTAACATATCCTCCTGCTGGTTCAACTTTTGATATAGATTCATTAGCTTCTATACTTTGTGCTATATCAGCTGCTATCATATTAGGTGCTTTTCTAAATACTTTTGCTAATCTAAAGCATGGGAATGCATAATCTCCCATTTCACTATTTGGCGGTACTTCTATTAACCCAACTATTTCTTCTAATGTTAAATCTTCTATTTTCTCTTTTAAAGATTTAGCTACTTCTATTTTAAAATCTTGCATATTAGTGCTCCTTCCTTATTCTTATAACACTTTATGATAAAACAAATTATACTTTTTTTCAAGTATATGTCTACTTTTCTAATTGCTTCTCACTAATGATATCTATTCCTTCATTTTTTAAAATTGAAGCTGTAACTCCTAATCCATTAATCTTGTTTCCTTGAAATGTTCCATCATATATTTTGTTACTTCCACAAGATGGACTACCTTCTTTTAAAATAGCTTTTTTACAACCATATAATTTTGCTATTTTTAAGGTTTCATAAGCTCCCTTTAAGAAATTTTCTGTCATATCCATACCTTGTTTATTTTTCACCTTACATTTATTATTTAAAACTTCATTCCCTGTTCCATTGACTATTTCACAAGGAATTCTTGGAGTTGATAATCCACCTAATTGCTCAGGACAAACTAATATAAATTGTTTGCCCCTTAGATAATTTTTAACTCCTTCATGATTGTTATTATCGCCATCATATTTACAGTTTATGCCTAATAAACAAGCTGATACTAATATCATTTTTTCATCCCCTTAATTATTTTAAAGTTACTATCGTAACTCCCATTCCACCTTCACCATATTGTCCAGGTCTTTGAGATTTTACATGTTTATGTCTTTTTAGCATTTCTGTAATTCCAGTTTTTAATACACCTGTCCCTATACCATGAATAACTGTTACATTTTCTAATCCAGCTAAACAAGCATCATCAAGGTATTTATCAACTTCTTCTCTTGCTTCTTCTAATGTCATTCCTCTTAAGTCCACTTCACTTTTGACTCTACCTGATTTGGATTTAATGACATTTCTGGTTGCTTTAGTAACTGTTGATTTTGCATCTTTCTTTGCCTTTTGTAATGATTTATATGGTAATGTCATTTTCATTATACCAATTTGAACTACAGCTTCTTTTTTCTTATTATCTGCAGATATTACTGAACCTTGTTGATTTAAAGTTATAACTTTTACTTCATCTCCAGGTTTTAAATCTTTAACTTCTTTTGATGCAGTTTTAGGAACTATCATGCTTTTAACACTTGGTTGTAATGCTCCCATAGAACTTGAAATTTCTTTTCTTAATTCCTCAATTTTTCTATTCTTTTCTTTAGACATACTTTCTTGTTCTAATCTTCTAAGTTCTTTTATAACTAACTCAGTTTCTTCTTTAGCTTGTCTAGTAATTCTAAAAGCTTCTTGTCTTGCTTCTTCTAATAATCTTTCTCTTTGAATTGATATTTTGCTTAACTTTTCATCATATTCTTCTTTTAATGTTTGAATTTCTTTTCTAAGTCTTATTGCTTCTTCTTTTTCTTCAACCGCTTCTACTCTAGATTTTTCTAAGCTATGAATAACATCTTCAACAGCTATAGTATCCGTATCTATAAATTCTTTTGCTCTATTTATTACATATTCACTTAATCCTAATCTCTTTGATATAGCAAAGGCATTAGATTTACCTGGAACACCTATAAATAATCTATATGTAGGTCTTAGATTTTCTAAATCAAACTCTACTGCTGCATTTTCTACACCATCTTTCGTAAGTGCATAGTGTTTTATTTCACTATAGTGTGTTGTTGCTATACATTTTGCTCCTGCCATATTTACATCTTCAAGTATAGCAATTGCAAGTCCGGCTCCTTCTACAGGATCTGTTCCTGCTCCTAATTCATCAAATATAACTAATGAATCTTGCGTAACATCTTTTAATATTGATACTATATTAGTCATATGAGAAGAGAATGTAGATAAACTCTGTTCTATACTTTGTTCATCTCCTATATCTGCAAATACATTATCGAAAACTCCCATACTAGTTCCATAATCCGCTGGTATATGTAATCCACTTTGTACCATAAGTGCAAATAATCCAACAGTTTTTATAGTTACAGTCTTACCACCAGTATTAGGTCCAGTTATAACTAATGTATGAAATTCTTCACCTAAACGTATATCATTTCCTACTACAGAGCTAGCATTTAATAATGGGTGTCTACCATTTTTTATATTTATATACTTTTCTTTATTTAACTTTGGTTCTACACCTTTTATTTGTATAGATAATTTACCTTTTGCAAAAGCAAAATCTATTTTTCCTAGAATCTCTTGATTACTTAATAAATCATCACTTATATCTCCTACAAGAGCTGACAGTTCACTTAGTATTCTTTCTATTTCTTCTTTTTCCTTTAATCTCAGTTGTCTAAGCTCATTGTTCATTTCTACTATACTCATAGGTTCTATAAACAAAGTAGCTCCTGATGATGATTGATCATGTACAATACCTGAAACTTGAGATCTATACTCAGCCTTTACTGGAATAACAAATCTATCTCCTCTTATTGATATAATTGCATCTTGTAAATATTTTTGATATGTTGATGAACTTATTATTCCATTTAATTTAGATCTTATGGATTGATTTTTTTGTATAATTTTTCTTCTTAATCCTCTTAGTTCACTTGAAGCATTATCTGATATTTCAACTTCGCTAACTATAGAATTAAAAATTTTATCTTCAATATCTCTATGTATATATAATGAATTAGATAGAGATTGTATTATCGGATAATTAAAATCCTCTTCTTCAGATGATGATAAAGTATTATTTAAAATTCTAGCAACTCTAAGAGTATCAGCTATCATTAGTAAACTTCCTGCATCTATAGAGGCTCCTACTTTAGTTCTTTTAACCTTATCTTCTATATCATATAAACCTTGTAAATTTACTCCGCCCTTTTTTATAAGTATAGATTGTGCTTCGCTAGTTTCTTCTAACATATATTTTACTTCTTCATAGTCAGAACTAGGCTCTAACTCATTGATATATCTTAATCCTAAAGAAGATGAAGCCTTTTCTTTTAGTAGTGCTATTATCTTATCAAATTCTAAAGCTTTTAATGATTTTTTATTCATGCTTCCTCCTTAAGTAAATTTTTTATATAAATTTTAAGTGTATTTTATGTAAATTTGTACTATACTATTTATATATTATACATAATCAATACTATTTTGTAATATAATTTAATCTAATTTAATTTTTATTAAGGAGATGTTTTTTATGAACAGAGTTTTAAATGATTTACAACCTAGTTTAGTTTTTAAGTATTTTGAAGAGATCTCTCAAATACCAAGAGGATCAAAAAATGAAAAAGGTATAAGTGATTACTTACGTAACTTTGGTGAAAGCTTAGGATTAGAAACTATACAAGATGAGAGTTTAAATATAATAATCAGAAAGCCAGCAACTCCTGGATATGAAAATGCACCTGGTGTAGTACTTCAAGGTCACATGGATATGGTATGTGAAAAAAATAAAAGTACAAATCATGACTTTATGAAAGACCCAATAAAACTAAGAATAGATGGAGATTATGTATATGCAACTGATACAACTTTAGGTGCTGACAATGGTATAGCTGTTGCTATGGGACTTGCAATACTTGCTTCTAATGATATAGCTCACCCTGCTTTAGAACTTCTTGTAACTGTAGATGAAGAAGCTGGAATGACTGGTGCTATGGCATTAGATGGAAGCTTAGTAAAAGGTAAATATATACTAAACTTAGATTCTGAAGAAGAAGGTTACCTTTTAGTAAGTTGTGCTGGTGGTGTAACTGCCCTATCAACTTTACCTGTTGAACTTGTAAAACCAGAAGCTACTAAAAAATCTTATCTTTTAGAAGTAAAAGGATTATTAGGTGGACACTCTGGTATGGATATAATAAAACAAAGAGGTAATGCTAATAAGATATTAGGAAGACTTTTAAATTTATTAAATGTTGATTTTGATATCGCTAAGGTTGAAGGCGGTTCAAAAAATAACGCTATCCCTCGTGAAGCCGATTGCGTAATAATGGTTAATAACGATCAAATAGATGAATTTACAACTCAGTTAAAAGATATAACTAATATATTTAAACATGAATTAAGAACTTCTGACCCAGGACTTGAAATAGCATGTTCTGAAACTGATACTCCTGAATTAATTCTTAATTCAGCTTCTAAAGATAAGGTTATAAAAATGCTTAATTTAATACCTAATGGTATACAAACTATGAGCATGGATATAGAAAACTTAGTTGAAAGTTCAACTAACTTAGGAGTTCTTAGAACTACAGATTCTACAGTTACTTTTGAATGTGCAGTTAGAAGTTCTGTAAAATCTCTTAAAGAAGATATAACAGCTAGAATGGAACTTTTAGTAACTGAGCTTGGTGGAAACCTTGAATTAATAAGTGACTATCCAGCTTGGGAATATGCTAAAGATTCTAATTTAGAGAAAGTATGTATAGAAGCTTATAAAAATCTTACTGGAAAAGAGCCTATAATAATGGCTTTACATGCAGGTCTTGAGTGTGGTTTATTACTAGACAAAATACCTAATGCTGAAGCTATATCATTTGGACCTAACATGTATGATGTGCATACTCCAAATGAACATTTAAGTATATCTTCAACTGAAAATACTTGGAAATACTTATTAGAAGTATTAAAATCTATAAAATAAAGTAAATAAAAACTCCTCTGATTAGAGGAGTTTTTATTTACTTTATTTTATCTATTGGTTTTTCAGCTACTATTATAATTTGTAAAGCTGTTGTAAGTATAGATGTTTTCTTTCTATATGCCATATACTTACCTTCCCATATATCACAATATTTTTCTTTAAATCTCTTTAATCCTTTAAAAGAATAAAAGTTTTGTCCATGTGAATATATCTGTGATGCTACTTTTTCTGATAAGAATGAGTATTTAGATCTACCTACATTAGATAATGGTGCCATACCCATATTAAATCTAGAATAACCCTCTTCTTGACCCCATTTAAACAGATTTACAAATATAAAATCCATTATACCGTTACAAGTGTCATGAGAGAATCTCATTAAATCTATAGATAGTGTCTTTTTATTATCGTACATAGGCATTAAGTTACTAAAACCTTTTATTTCATTATCTTTATTCTTAACTATAGCAATAGGCTGTCTACTTAAATATTCTTTATCAAAAAAGCCTATATAAAATCCCTTTTCTTGCCTACCTGATAGCCATTCATCTGAAACTGATTTTAGCTCATTTAAAAACTCATCTGTAAAAGGTGGTTTTACAATCTCAAAGCTATAACCTTCTTTTTCTACTCTAGATAGTGCATTTCTTACACTTTTCATTTTTCTTCCTTCTAAAGTAAACTTCGTTAAATCTACTAAAGCATCTTCTCCTAGCTTTAAGAATTCATATCCTGTTTCATGTAAATTTGGCATCATAGTTTTATCTATTGCACAAAATACTGGAACATATCCATACTTATCAGCTAAATTATAAAATTCTTGTATAGTTTCAAATATTTTTTCTTTATTACCTACAGGATTTCCAAGTATTACAATTTTATCTGCCGATATTTGATATTGTAATAATACATCTTTAGATTCATTTATATATACATATTTATCATGTAAATATACATAATGTATTACTGGTGATCCACCAAACTTCTCGATTATTTCTTTAACCTGATCTTCACATTCTTCTAACTTCTTGCGAGGAAAATCATTATCGTTATTTATTTTATATAATATCCATATTAAAAATATAGCTATTATAAATCCACTTATACTAAATCCTAATAATGATGCTCCATAATGTTTAATAGATTGAATTTTATAGTTAGCAATAGGAAGTTTTCCTATTTTACCACTTAAATTCGCATATACTGTGTATATATATAAAATTTGGAAAGATAGTAACAAGATTATATCCTGTAAAAATACTCCCCATCTCATTACAAAACTTTCTCGATAGAATTGTTTTTTACTAACCCATATAAGTATTGCAACTATGACTAGATATATACTTCTATAGTAATTAGGATCTATAACTAAAGTTAATAATACAGCTCCAATTATTAATCCTAAAGTTATTTTGTATATTCCCTTTGACTTATAACTCATTATCCTAGAAATTGCTATTAATAAAAATCCTATTATTATAGATATTCTCTGTGGAATATGAACTATAGAAAAATACGAAAATTTATTTACAATATTAAATTTTCTAGCTAAGTCTGGAGTTGCTTCTGATATTAATAAAGTTACTCCTGATATTAAAACTAGTAACATAATACCTATATGTGCAATCTTAGATAAGATTGTTGTTATTATATCTTTTACATCTTCATCTAGATTTATAAAGTATTCTTGTCCATATAATATCAGCCCTATAGCCAATGGTATTATATAGTAAGACACACGATATAAAAATATTGCTAGTAATACTTTCTCAGATGAGATATTTAAAGCTTGTAAACCTAATAAAAGAGTTATATCAAATGAACCTATTCCTCCAGGTGCCATACTTACAATAGCTGCCACTATCGCTACTACAAATATAGGCAAGAATTTAGAAATTGGAACTGGTTCTCCTAAAATCCTCATTATACTATAAATTAAGAATATAGTAGTAGCCCACTCTAAAGCTGATATAATCATTATTTTAACAGCATCTATTATATCTACTTTTTCTTCTTGAGTTGATTTAACATATTTAACTACTAAATATATTGATAAAATAGGAAAATAAGTACTTATTAAGACTGTCATTATACTTACAAACTCATTTATTCTTAAACTACTAAAATTTGTTATTACATAAACAAAACAAACCATAGAAAACCCTGTTAAGTTTAATGCTACTATTTTAGATATCTCTTTTACTAATAGCTTCGTATCTTTAACATGGTCTTTATAGAAATTAGTTTTTAAAGCTATAGCTGTACTACCTCCAAATCCAGCTATACTAGCTATAGAACTCGCTATCCATGAGTATTTATATAGTTTAATATTACTTAATTTTATTCCAACCCTTTTTTTAAGTATAAAATCATAAAAACTTAATGGTAGATAAGAAACCATACCTAAAATAGCTATAATTAGCATATTCCATATAGTTAATTTATCTGCATATCTTTTAAATACTTCAATATCAAAAGATGTAAATATATTTTTAAATTCTTTCATTACTATAATGAAAATTGCTAAGGCAAAAATTATTTTTATCCATTTTAGCAATTTATGCTTATTCATTTAACAAATCCCTCCTTATAATTTTTCACCTAAAAACTATTTTTATACATTTTCATATATATTTTTACATTTTTTTACTTTCTCAATACCTTATATTATACCTTATTTTATATAATTCTATAAAATTTAATTTATAAAATCCACTTACATAATTGTAAGTTATAAATTATATGTACATCATTTTTTATATTTTACAAATTTCTACGTAAAACTATTCATTAATTAAATAAAATAAAGCATAGAGAAAATTTAATACTCTATGCTTTGTTTTATTTACATTTTATGTATAAAAGCATTTTATTATTTATCTTTTTGTAAAATATTAAAATCTAATTAGTATATCTACATTAATTGTAAAAATAATTTCTAAAGAAAATTAATATATAAATCTAAACTTTTTCTAAAGAAATTATATGATATTTATTTCATTTTTTCAAGTTTACTATATTTAATAAGGTAATTATAAAAAAATATAGTATATAAGCATAATTTTTTAAACTTATATACTATATTAATTATAATTTATTCAACACCTTTATAATAGTGCCCAGTTGTAATTCCTACCTTATCTAAATTATTAAATAACTTTCTAGACTTACTTCCCATAATAAAATTATTTTGTATAGTTTCTAGATATGCTTCTATTATATTTTCTATTTGATCGTTATCTTCAAGTGTGAAATCTAATCTAAATATATTTATATATGAATTTTTTAGTTCATTTAAATCTTCTAACATACATATAGGTTTTGAATTATATATACTTGTCCTACAGAATATATCTTGTGATAATCTATATATTTCATCTTTAGAATCTTTTAATGCATACATACTCTTATTACATATAGCACTTCTTTTATCTTTTTTGCAATTTCTAACTAAAACTCCCATAGGACAGTATTCACTAATCATAAGAGGAGTATATCCATAAACAATGCTTTCTATATCTATTTCTGTGTATCTTAACATATCTTTAATTTCTGTTAAGTTTAGCTCTTGAGAAATACACACTGTCTTTGCACCTTCAGATTTATAATGATTTATTGTTTCACTATTAAATGAATTTAAATAAGTATCTATATATAATTCATTTTCTTTAAATAAACTAACGCACCCTAAATTTCCTGCTTGTACTGATAATTTACTATCTTTTTTTAATTTATCTAAAATTTTGTAATCTTTATTTCTAAGTATTCTTGGTGGAGAATATATTATTTTTACTTTATTATTAGAAATTTCAATGGCTTCATCTAAAGTATTTATATCTTCATAATAAACTGCATCTATATCATATTTTAATACATATTTTAATTGATCAATATTTTTAATTTTTACTCTAAGCTTTATATCTTTATCTCTGATTACAGATTTAGGAGTATATATTAGAGTTTGATTTTTATAAACTCTTTTCTTTATAGATATTCTTTCATTACTCAATTTATCTATAGCATCTCTTCTTAATTGATTAAGTATACTTATAGGTAAACTTATATTTTCATCAATATCTACTTCTATATCATTTATAAAATATGGTGTGTTACCTAATTTGCTTATTTGAGATATTACTTTTTCTTTGCCTAAAGACACTTTTATAGCTTTTTCTACAACCTTATCTGCCCTAACTGATATACTGTTCCCATTTCCATCTTTTAAACTTAACAATGGCATTTCACCAAGTTTTAGCTCTATTTTAGCATCTACAGGTATCTTTATATTTTCAATCTCTTCTTCGAAAGTCTTTTTAACTGAATTTAAAAGATCACTATCTGATGTTTTATATACTATTTGACCTCTTTTTGCATCACCTATAAAATCTAACTCTATAAGTTCTCCTCTTTCTCCCCTGTCGCTAATTTGGTTATTAGTTTTTATAATTCTCCCTATAGTACCTCCACCTAAGTTTATTCCATCACCTTTTTTAAGTGTATTTTCTAACATTATCTTAAGTCTTTTAGCTTTTCTATTATAATCCAATACTTTTCCAATATAAAGCCCTACATTATTAGGTCTATTTGAGTTCATTACATCTTCTCCAACTTCACCTAATAAATATCCTTTAGTAAACTTTCTATTAAATATAGTATATAAATTATTCATTGTATCATTAGATACATTTACTTTATTTTTATTTATATATTCATCTATCGTCTGTCTATAACTACTTATAACTGTAGCTACATATTCAGGTCTTTTCATTCTTCCTTCAATTTTAAGAGAATGCACACCTGCATCAATTATTCTATCTATCTCTTCTATTGTATTTAAATCTCTAGGGCTTAATAAATAATCACCTTCTGTATTTATAGTTTGTCCTGAGTTTATATCTATTAATTCATACTTTTGTCTACATGGCTGTGCACATCTACCTCTATTACCTGATCTATTTCCAATCATACTACTCATTAAACATTGCCCTGAATAGCATACACATAGCGCTCCATGAACAAATATTTCAATATCAACATCAGAGTTTTTGCATATATATTCTATTTCATCAATATTAAGTTCCCTTGCTAAAACTACTCTATCAAATCCAAGGTTTTGAAGATATAAAGTGTCTTCAAGAGAATGTGCTACCATTTGAGTACTTGCATGTAATTCAAAATCAGGAAGCATAGATTTTATTAACTTTGCCATTCCTATATCTTGAAGTATAACTGCATCAATATCTATATCATATAGATATTTTATATATTCTAAAAAATCTTCTATTTCATTTTGTTTTATAAGTGTATTTGCTGTTACAAATACTCTTACATCTCTTATATGAGCATATCTAACAGCTTCTTTTAACTCTTCTCTGTCAAAGTTATTAGCAGAGGCTCTAGCACTAAATTCTTTTCCACCTAGGTAAACTGCATTTGCTCCATTTTGTACTGCAGCTTTTAATGCATCAAAACTACCTACAGGTGCTAGTAATTCTGTATTCATAACTACCTCCTTAAGTCATTAAAAACTAAAACCTTCAGGTTAGTTTTCCTGAAGGTTTTTTTAAGTATTCTATTATTTTAATAATTTACCAGAAGCTTTTATATAATTTAACTCTTGTTCTAACTCAATATTTTTTAATTGTAAGTCATATAATTTATTTTGAAAATCTGATGCTAGCTTTTCAGCTATTTCAGTTTTTTCATTTGCTTCAGCTAAACTATTTTTAAGTTCCTCTATTTCTTTTTTCAGAGGATTCATTTCTTCTAAGTCATTTGATTTATTTTCTAGTTCTGACTTTAAAGAATCTATCTCAGTTTGTTTTGTTCCAAGTTCTTCAACTTTTTTATTAAGTTCTAACTTTAATTTTCTCATCTCTAGTTGAACTTCTTGGTTAGGCTTTTCTGCTTTTTTAACTAACTCTTCATTTTCTTTAGTTAACTTATCATTTTCTTCTGAGCATTCAAATAATAAGTCTGTAACAGTTAAAGCTGATAATATGGCTACTTGAGATGTACTAAGTAATGAATTTGATTCTGAAATTCTAGTCATTTCTTCATCTACATAGTGAGCTATTTTTATCATATAATCTTTAGATTTCTCAGACACCATAGGATATTCAGATCCATGTATCTTTACTGTAACTTTATTCATCCTAACCCCCCCTACATTTGTTACGTAATTAGTTTGATCTTAAATTTGCATTTAATTTTTCACTTAGTTCACTTACTATTTTATCATGAACTTTAGCTACTTCTTCATCAGTTAAAGTTTTATCTTTACTTCTATATGTTATTGAGTATGCTATAGATTTATGTCCTTCTTCTATTTGAGCGCCTTTATAAACATCGAATAATTGATAACTTTCTAATATATCTTCTCCATTTGCTTTTATTATATCTTCTATTTGCTTAACAAATACTTCATCTTTAACTAATAAAGCTATATCTCTAGTAGTTGATGGATATTTAGGTAATGGATTATAAACTTTCGCATTGTTTAAGTTCTCAAATACTAAATCTACATTTATTTCAGCAATGTAAACTCTTTGATTTAAATCGTAGTTTTCTAATACATCTGGATGTAGTTCTCCAAAAGTACCTATACATATATTATTATACACTAATTTAGCACATCTTCCAGGGTGGAATGTTAAATTTTTAGTTTCAGGTTCAATTTCATAACCTTTAAATCCAACGTTGTTTAATATAGTTTCAACAGCACCTTTTAATGTGAAGAAATCTACATCTTTTCCATACATTCCTATAGACATTTTCTTTGTTTCTACAGGTAATCCTGCTTGTGGTTTAAATGTGTTTCCACACTCAAAAGCATAAGCTTCCTCAACTTTATGAGATAAGTTTGTTGATATTACATCTATCATATTAGGTATTAAAGTAGTTCTCATAACAGAAGTTTCTTCACCTAATGGATTTATTATCTTAACAAACTCTCTTCTCTCATCATCTTGAGCTAAGTTTATTTTATCTACTCCTCTAGGACTTACAAATGAATATGTTAATATTTCATTTAAACCTACCGCTATAGAGTTGAATTTTATATCATCTATGAACTTTTGTTTTTCTGTTTTAACACCAGCTGTAGCATTTCCTTCTAATGTAGCTGATGGTATATTATCATATCCGTATATTCTAGCTATTTCTTCTAATATATCTGCATCTTCAGTTATATCTAATCTAAAGCTTGGAACTTCTAATTCTAACTTATCAGAAGATATTAAGTTGCATTTAAACTCTAATCTCTCTAATATGTTTAAAAATTGATCCATCGCTACATTAACACCTAATAACTTGTTTATTCTTTCTGGGTTAACTGTTATTTTTTGTATTTCTTCTTTTTCAGGATAATAATCTAACATACCGTTAAGAACTCTACCACAACCTAATTCTTCTATTAATTGGCATGCTCTATTTACAGCAACTTCTGTTAAGTTTATATCTATTCCTTTTTCAAATCTAGATGATGCTTCTGTTCTTAAACTTAATTTTTTAGATGTAGCTCTTATATTTTCTTTAGCAAAGCTTGCACCTTCTAAGAATATAGATGTAGTTGTATCTTTTACTTCTGAGTTTTCTCCGCCCATTATACCAGCTAAGTCTAAAGTTTTGTCTTTATTTCCTATAACAAGCATATCTGATGTTAATGTTCTTTCAACACCATCTAAAGTTGTAAACTTTTCACCTTCTTGAGCTAATTTCACTGTCATTTTATTATATTTTATATCATCTAAATCAAAAGCATGTAAAGGTTGACCTAATTCTAACATAACATAGTTTGTTATATCCACTATATTGTTTATTGGTCTCATTCCTGCTTCTATAAGTCTTCTTTGCATCCAATATGGAGAAGGACCTACCTTAACATCTTTTACAACTTTTCCACAATATCTTTTACATAAATCAGTCTGAACATCTATTTCAAAGCTCATTTCTTCATCTGAACCATTTACTTTTATTTCTGGGAATTTTAATTCCTTTCCTAAAGTAACAGCAGCTTCTCTAGCTATTCCTAATATTGATCTACAGTCTGGTCTATTTGAAGTTATTTCAAACTCTATTAAAGCATCATTTATACCTAAAACTTCTCTTACATCCATACCTAATTCGAATGAATCTTGATGATCTAGTATATATATTCCATCTTTTTTATGTTCTTCAACGTATTGAGAAGGTATAGTTAGTTCTTCAGCTCCACAGAACATCCCTTCTGATAAAACTCCTCTTAACTTACCTTTTTTTATTTTAAAATCACCAGGTAATACTGCACCTATTCTAGCAACAGGAACAAAATCTCCAACCTTTATATTTGTTGCATTTGTTACTATTTGAAGTATTTGACCATCAGCAACCTCAACTTTAGTAACTTTTAATCTATCTGCATCTGGATGTTGTTCTATTTCAAGTATTTTACATACTTCAACTCCATTAGTTTCTTTTCCAAAGAATTCTACTTTCTCAACTTTTGATCCTGTCATAGTCATCATATCAGCAAATTCTTGAGTTTCTCTATCTATATCAACGTAGTCTCTAAGCCATTTTAAAGGTACTAACATATTAATTCCTCCTAATTAAAATTGATTTAAAAATCTCATATCATTTTCGAATAATAATCTTATATCATCTATTTCATACTTAAGCATTGTTATTCTATCAAGTCCCATACCAAAAGCAAATCCGCTGTAAACTTCTGGATCTATTCCACAGTTTCTAAGCACATTTGGATGTACCATACCAGCACCTAGTATTTCTATCCATCCTTCACCTTTACACATTGGACATCCTTCGCCTCCACACTTAAAGCAAGTAACATCTACTTCTGCGCTTGGCTCTGTAAATGGGAAGTTATGTGGTCTAAATTTAGTTTTTGTATTTTCTCCAAATAGCTTTTTAACAAACATATCTAAAGTTCCTTTTAATTGAGCCATTGTAACATCTTTACCAACTACAAGACCTTCTATTTGATGGAACATTGGTGAATGTGTTGCATCTGGAGCATCAAATCTGAAGCATCTACCTGGAGATATTATCTTTATTGGTAAATCTTCATTTTTCATAGTTCTAACTTGAACTGGAGAAGTTTGAGTTCTAAGTAATAATTCTTCATTTATATAGAAAGTGTCACTCATATCTCTTGATGGATGGTCTTTTGGTGCATTTAATGCATCAAAGTTATTTGCAACTGTTTCAACTTCTGGACCTTCAGCTATAGAGAATCCCATTCCTATAAATATCTCACTTATTTCATCTGTTATTTTAGATATAGGATGTTTTTTACCTACTCTAAACTCTTTAGCTGGCATAGTTACATCTAAAACTTCTTCAGCTAATTTTCTTTGTTTTTCAATATTTTTTAATTCTTCTTTTTTAGCACTTATAGCATCGTTTATTGCTTCTCTAACTTCATTAGCAACCTTTCCTATTACAGGTCTTTCCTCAGCTGATAATTTACCCATTTCTTTTAATATAGCTGTTATTTCACCTTTTTTTCCTAAGTACTTAACTCTTAAAGACTCTACTTGTTCTATACTTTGCATGTCTTTTATTTCACTTAATGCTGTTTCTTGTAAATTAAGTAATTTTTCTTGCACTATAGTCACCCTTTCAATTTAATTTTTCATATAAAAAAAGCCCTTCATCCCTATCTAGGGACGAAAGGCTATTATTTCGCGGTACCACCCTAGTAGTTTGCCTTATTTAAATAAACTATGCAAACCACTCGAAAAACTTAACGCGTTTTATAACGTCATAACCTACTTTATTTTCAGCTATGATACTCCAGAGGGAACTTCTTTTAATAGCTTAGAAAGTACTTTCAGCCTAGGTACTTATCTCTGTACTAAGTTTTATTAAAATACTTTTCTCTTTCATTGTATTTAAAATATATAACTTTTAATTGTAGATTATATCATATTTATCATATTTTTTCAATATAGCTCTATTATATCATATATTTTTTAATCTCATACATTAATATCGCCGAACTTATAGCTGCATTTAAAGATTCAGCCTTTCCATATATAGGTATCTTAACTAAAGTATCTGAGTTTTTTATAAGTTCATCATTAACTCCATTAGCTTCATTTCCTATAACAAGCGCAGTTTTACACTTGTAATCTACTTTATCATAGAAATTATCTGTATTTAGATAACTAGATACTATATCAAAATTTCTAAGTTTTAATTCTTTTAATGCATCATCTTGAGTCATATTTATTATCTTCATATCAAATATAGATCCCATTGTAGATCTAGTAACTTTACTATTATATATATCTACACATCCTTTTAAATTGATTATAGCATCTACTCCAGCTGCATCTGCTGTTCTTATTATAGTTCCCATATTTCCAGGATCTTGTATTCTATCTAATATTAATACAAACTTACAACTATCTAAAATTTCTTCAATCTTTCTTTCCTTAATCCCAACTACGCCAACTATCCCTTGAGTATTTTCTGTATCTACAAAATCACTAAATATTTTATTTGTAGTTTTATATATTTTTATATTATTAGATTGTAACACTTTTAAAAATTCTACATGTTCTTTTTTATCCTCGAAGTTCTCATTTATAAAAACATATTTTAAGTCAGCTTTACAATCTATAGCTTGAGTTAATATTCTAAATCCTTCTATTAAAAATTTAGATTCTTTTAATCTATTTTTGCTTTTTAAGAGAGATTTAGTTAACTTAACTTTTTCATTATCTTTGCTTATTATAGATGTTATCATATTTATTTTCTCCTAAATGTAAAGTCTGTATCTGATGTTATTGTACTTATTTTGCTATTTTGACCTATAACAACTAATATACTACCAGATTTTAATTGTTCTTCTGGAGATGGAGTTACATTTATGCTTTTACCACTTTTTATAGCTAAAACAGTTATTTCATATTTTGCTCTAAGATCTAGTTCTATTAAAGTTTTACCTTCCCATTCTTTAGGAGTTACAATTTCTACTATAGAGTAATCTGGATCTAATTCTATATGATCTAGTATATTATTTGATACTAAATTGTGTGCAACTCTAACCCCCATATCTCTTTCTGGAAATACGACTCTATCTGCACCTATTTTATATAAAACTTTTGCTTGTAATTCATCTTTAGCTTTACACACAATTTGTTCTACACCCATTTCTTTAGCTATTAAAGTAGCCATTATAGACGCTCTTATATCAGAACCTATTGCTATTATTGCCACATCAAAATTTCCCATTCCTAATGCTCTTAAAGCTTGTTCATCTGTAACATCAACTATTGCTGCATGTGTTACTTTCTCAGCTAGAGATTGAACTGCATCATCATTTTTATCTATAGCCATTACTTGATGTCCTAATAAATGCATTGTTGTTGCTACTGATGATCCGAATCTTCCACACCCTATTACTATATATTGTTTCATATCTGATCTCTCCTAATCTTTTATCCTACTATAATTTTACCCTCTGGGTATCTTATAACTTGTTTTTTTGTATTGCGGTTGTATATTAGTGCCATAAATATAGTTAAAAATCCAACTCTTCCCATAAACATATACATCATAATTATGATCTTACCAAATATATTTAAGTTAGGACTTCCACCTATACTTGATCCTACTGTTGCGAATGCTGAAACTACTTCAAATGTAGATTCTATTAAATCAAATGAATCTTGAGTTATGTTTATTAATATAATACCTGCAATAACTACTGATATACCTATAAAAAATATAGCTATAGCTTTTCTTACCGTAGCTAATCCTACTTTTCTTTCAAAAACTTCTATATCTTCTTTTTCAAATATAAAGCTTCTTACTGAAAGTATTATTGTCGCAAGTGTAGTTGTTTTTGTTCCACCTCCTGTTGAACACGGAGATCCTCCTATAAACATTAATATAATCATTATAAATAAACTACCTTGATTCATTGCCCCTAAGTCTACTGTATTAAATCCAGCAGTTCTAGGAGTAACAGATTGGAAAAATGCTCCTAATAACTTCCCTTTTAACGAAAGATTACCTAAAGTCTTATCATTAGAATACTCTATAAATAATATAAGTAATGTACCTACTAATAGTAGTACAGATGTAGTTATTAATACAATCTTTGAGTGTATATTTAATTTAGAAATCCTTTTATTCTTTACTACATCTAAAATTACAGGGAATCCTATCCCTCCAAGTATTATAAGTACTGATATGGTAAGACTTATAGTCACATTATTTACATATCTAGTTAAAGATGTAAATGGGCCACTTACAGTACCCATAAGGTCAAATCCTGCATTACAAAATGCGGATATAGAGTGGAAAATACTATACCACGTTCCTTTGATTATTCCAAACTCTGGTATGAAAACAGTAGATAGTGTTAATGCTCCTATTCCTTCTATAATAAAAGTCATCAATAACACATATCTAGTTAATTTAACTAACCCAGATAAATCTATCTGATTTAAAGCTTCTTGTATAAGAAGTCTTTCTCTAAGATTTATTCTTTTCTTAGTTATTAATGCAAATAATGTGGTTATGGTCATAAACCCTAAACCACCAACTTGAATTAAAATAATTATTATAATTTGTCCAAATAAATTCCAATATGTAGCTGTGTCTACTACTACAAGTCCCGTTACACAAACAGCTGATGTAGATGTAAATAGAGCATCTACAAAAGATATGCTCTCTCCTGTTTTAGTCGCAATAGGTAACGATAATAAGATTGCTCCTATTAATATTACAGAGGCAAATCCAATAACCATTATTTGAGATGGATTCAATTTATTTATCGACTTTTTTATATTTGAAATAATATCTTTCATCTACTTTATCTTCTCCTCTCCATCTTAATATTAAATTACGTATTGCATCCACTTATATTATTATACTTATATTTATAATAAAATACATTATATACCTAGTCCTTAAATATATCTACATAAAAATTGAAATTTAGAATTTTTAAAATATTATTTTATTATACACAAAAAAACTCTGAGTATTAACTCAGAGTTTTTAATATAATTAAGCTAATTTTGAATTAGCAACTTCAACTAATTTAGCGAATCCTTGAGGATCGTTTATAGCCATTTCAGATAACATTTTTCTGTTAACTTCAACACCTGCTAATTTTAATCCGTTCATGAATCTTGAGTAAGACATTCCGTTAGCTCTAGCAGCTGCGTTTATTCTTTGTATCCAAAGCTTTCTAAAATCTCTTTTCTTTAATTTTCTACCAACATAAGCATGCTTTAATGCCTTCATAACGAATTCGTTAGCTGGTCTGTATAATTTACTTCTTGATCCTCTAAAACCTTTTGCAAGTTTTAATATTTTCTTATGCTTCTTACGAGCGTTCATAGCTTTTTTAACTCTTGCCATCGTCGTAACCTCCTTCGTTTCTCTCTTTAATAAATTTTATCTATATTTTTTCGTTCTTATAGGTATGGTAATAATTGTGCTATTCTTCTAGCATCTCCTTCACTAACTGTTCCAGACTTTCTTAATTGCATCTTAGTCTTAGCATCCTTCTTAGTTAGTATATGTCTTCTGAAAGCTTTAGCTCTCTTTAATTTTCCACTTGCAGTTTTTTTGAATCTCTTAGCTGCACCTCTGTGAGTTTTCATTTTAGGCATATTAATATCCTCCTCTCAAATATATATCTATTTTTTTGGATCTATCATTACAACCATATTATTACCCTCAAATGCTGGGGCTTTAGTTGGTTCTCCAAACTCTTTTACTAGTTCTATAAATTTAAGCATTACTTGTTTTCCTAAGTCTTTATGTCCTAATTCTCTACCTCTAAATCTAAGTTCAACTTTAACTTTATCTCCTTTTTTAAGGAATTTCATAGCTTGATTAGCTTTTGTGTTTAAGTCATTTGTTTCTATACCTGGTCTTAATCTAACTTCTTTAACAGTTACGACCTTTTGCTTTTTCTTAGATTCTTTTTCTTTTCTAGCTTGTTCATACTTATATTTACCGTAATCCATTATCTTACATACAGGTGGATTAGCGTTAGGTGATATTTTAACTAAATCTAAATTCTTATTATTTGCAATTATTTGAGCATCTCTAGAAGACATTATTCCAAGTTGGTCACCTGTTTCTGAGAGAACTCTTATTTCTTTATCTCTTATTTCATCATTGATTGCTAATTCCTTACTAATAGTAGGACACCTCCAATTTTATATTAAAAAAGGCGAATGATATTATCATCCGCCATATAAGTTATCTCAATTAATAAACCTAATCTAAAATCGTAACTTATATTTACCTTACTAACTTATTTTGTCGTAAGGTGAGAAGCGGACTTCTTCTTGTTTTTCATTACTTAACTAATATATCATTATTTAAAATTTATGTCAATTACTTTTTTGATTTTTTGTTAATTAATTCTTCCCTTTATGGTTATACTTTTAATAAAATCAATATTTAAATTTCTAAATGTAAAATTTTAATAATATTAATTCAAAAAACGGCAAATATATGTAGTAACAACAATTTTTTATAACTGAGGTGTTTGACTATGAAAATGTTAGATAATTTTTTTAAAAAAATTAATAAACCAGTTCCTGCGTTTAATCAGACTAAACTTGAAAAAGAAACTCCTAATGACAACTCCGATTCATCTAAGCCCAAAACTACATTTAATGATGTAGCTGGACTAGAAGAAGTCAAGGAAGAACTTTTTGAGATAGTAGATTTTATGAAAAGCCCTGATAAGTATAAAAAAATGGGTGCTAAAATTCCTAAAGGTGTATTATTTTATGGACCTCCAGGAACAGGTAAAACATTACTTGCTTCAGCTATGGCTGGAGAAACAAATGCATCTTTCTTTAACGTAACTGGCTCTGAGTTTGTGGAAAAATACGTTGGTGTGGGCGCAAAAAGGGTTAGAACATTATTTGAAAAAGCTAGAAAAGATGCCCCTAGTATAATATTTATAGATGAAATCGATGCTATAGGTGCAAAAAGACACTTAGAAAGTAATAATGAAAAAGACCAAACCTTAAATCAATTATTAGTTGAAATGGATGGGTTTAATAAAGATTCTAATATACTTATAGTCGGTTCAACAAATAGACTAGATTTATTAGACGATGCATTACTTAGACCTGGTAGATTTGATAGACACGTTCATATAGGAGATCCTAACTATCATACTAGATTAGAAATTTTAAAAGTTCATACTAAAAATAAGCCTATTGATGCCTCTGTAGACTTAGATATTTTAGCAAAAAAAACTCACGGATTTAATGGAGCGCATTTAGCAAACATAGCAAATGAAGCTGCAATCTTTGCAGTTAGAGACAGCAGTGAAACTATAAATAGCCTTCATTTTGATAAAGCAATAGAAAGAGTTATCGCTGGACTTGAATCTAAAAATGCTAAACTTATCGAAAAGGAAAAACGTATAGTTTCTTATCACGAAGCAGGGCACGCTCTTGTTAGTAATGCGCTTGGAATAAATCCAATACAAAAAATTTCTATAATACCTAGAGGTCAAGCACTTGGATATGTTCTTCAACTGCCAGATGAGGATAGATATATTTATACTAAAGATGAACTTTTAGGAAAAATAAAAATCTTACTTGCTGGTAAAGCTGCGGAAGAAATTATATTTGGACATAAATCTACTGGTGCTAAAGACGACCTAAAAAAAGTAACAGATATTGCAACTCAAATGGTGTGTGAATATGGTATGAGTAGTCTTGGCGCTATGACTATAGACTTGAATCAAAAGAATTTCTTATCAAAGAAAATACAAGAAGAAACAACTAATATAATAAATAGTTGTTACGAAGAAACATTAAATCTTTTAAATTCTAGTTTAAATGATCTTCATTTAGTTTCACAACATTTATTTGATAAGGAAACTATGACTCACGAGGAACTTAAAGATATAATAAGGAAAGAATGTGTATAAAAAAGTTAGCCCTAGGGCTAACTTTTTTAAATTAACTAAGCTTGAATTACATTAGTTCTTTCTTCTACTTCTTTTAATACATTAGCTATAAATTCTTCAACATCCATAGCTCCCATTTCTCCGTTGTCTCTAGATCTTACAGATACTTTCTTTTCATTAAGCTCTTTTTCACCAACTATTAACATATAAGGAACCTTTTGAAGTTGAGCTTCTCTTATCTTATATCCTATTTTCTCAGCTCTATCGTCAAGCTCTACTCTTATACCTTTATCAAATAATGCATTTTTAACTTCTTCAGCATAATCTTTGAATCTATCAGATACAAGTAATATCTTAGCTTGAACTGGAGATATCCAAGTTGGGAATTTACCAGCATAATGCTCTATTAATATACCTATAAATCTTTCTATACTTCCTAATGCAACTCTGTGTATCATAACAGGTCTATGTTTCTCTCCATCTTCACCTATATAACTGATATCAAATCTTTGAGGTAATTGCATGTCTAATTGTATAGTTCCGCATTGCCAAGTTCTTCCTAAACAATCTTTTAAATGGAAGTCTATCTTAGGTCCATAGAATGCTCCATCTCCTTCGTTTATTACATAAGGTAGATTTAACTCTTCTAAGGCTTCTCTTAATCCATTTTCAGCAGCTTCCCATTCTTCATCAGTTCCCATTGAATCTTCTGGTCTAGTTGATAATTCTAGGTGATACTCAAATCCAAATGCAGAATACACTTTATCTATTAATGAAACAACACCTTTTATTTCATCTTTTATTTGATTTGGTAACATGAATATATGTGCATCATCTTGAGTAAATGCTCTAACTCTCTTAAGTCCATTTAAAGCTCCTGATAATTCATGTCTATGAACTCTTCCTAATTCAGCAACTCTCATAGGGAAATCCTTATAAGAATGTTGTTTGAAGTTGTAGTATAGCATACCACCTGGACAGTTCATTGGTTTTATAGCAAATTGTTGCTCATCTATATCTACAGTATACATATTTTCTTTGTAGTGGTACCAGTGACCTGAAGTCTCCCATAATTTTTGATTTAATATTATTGGAGTTTCTATTTCTACATATCCGTCTTTTCTGTGTAACTCTCTCCAGAATTTTAATAATTCATTTTTAAGTTCCATACCCTTTGGTAGGAATAATGGGAATCCTGGTCCTTCTTCTGGTATAAAGAATAATTCTAATTCTCTACCTAATTTTCTATGATCTCTCTTCTTAGCTTCTTCTAATAAGTGTAAGTAAGTTTCTAAATCTTTATTTTTTTCAAAAGATGTTCCATATATTCTTTGTAACATCTTGTTCTTTTCGTCTCCACGCCAATAAGCTCCAGTTACATTTTGTAATTTAATAGCTTTAACTTTTTTAGTAGTTGGTAAGTGTGGTCCTCTACATAAATCTGTGAAATCACCTTGTTTGTAGAAAGATATTACTTCTCCTTCTGGTAATTCAGATATAAGTTCTACTTTATAGTTTTCCCCTTGTTCTTCCATTAATTTTATTGCGTCTTCTCTACTTAATTCAAATCTCTCTATAGCTAAATCTTCTTTAGCTATCTTTTTCATCTCAGTTTCTATTTTTTCTAAATCTTCAGGAGTTAATCTATACTCTAAATCTATATCATAATAGAATCCATTTTCTATACTTGGCCCTATAGCTAATTTAGCTTCTGGGTATAATCTCTTTATAGCTTGAGCTAACATGTGAGCTGATGTATGTCTAAATACATCCTTACCTTCTGCATCATCAAACTTAAATAAATTTAACTCACAATCTTCATTAACTTCAAAGTTTAACCCCACAACTTCTCCATTAACAGATGCAGCTACTATACTTCTAGCTAAACCTTCGCTTATAGACTTTGCTATATCCATAACAGTTGTACCTTTAGCGTACTCCTTTACAGATCCGTCTTTTAAAGTAACTTTTATCATGTCTTTACCTCCTTAAAATTTTTGTATAAAATAAAAAAACTCGGCCCATGAAAATCATGGGACGAGTATAATTCGCGGTTCCACCCAAGTTGGTATGTTATGTACATTACCCTCTTGTTGACTATAAGGTAGTCATCCGAGCACTTTCACTTGTTAAGCTACTAAACTCAGCTCCAAGGTAGTTTTCAAATAGTCATATTTAGATACACTCACAGCCTCTGATATATCCTCTCTGTAAATTGTTTCTATTTTACTCTTCCTTTTCATCGCTATATTATTTATAATTATTTACATTATAACAAATTCAATTCATTATGGCAACTAAAATTCTTATATAAATATAGTTATTATTCCTTGAACTATACCTATTAAAAATCCTAATATTAAACCTAATAATTCTATATGTTTTAATTCATTGTCTGCAACACTCAAAATTATATTTTCTAATTCAATTAAATCTAAGTCATTTACTTTATTTTCAACAATTTCTTTTATATTCACTCTTTGATGAGCCTTTTGTATTATCTCTTCACTTAACTCATCTATAGA
>ERZ1463036.9-NODE-9-length-66037-cov-38.362432_pt1 | contig 66037 bp, 87 predicted proteins | sample MGYA00564485_ERZ1463036 | MGnify/ENA primary metagenome ERZ1463036 (study PRJEB39244, sample SAMEA3635127) | Helicobacter pylori | study: EMG produced TPA metagenomics assembly of PRJEB11511 data set (Assembly of a 5300-year-old Helicobacter pylori... | reverse complement strand
TCAAGTTCTTCCCATGCCCAACCTTCGTCAGTCTTGACATAGACCTCGACACGATCCTTCGTGTGACGCAGAGCCCATTCAATGTTACTGGTCTTCACGTCATCGATGACCACCGTTAATGCCCGCAACATCCAGTCACGGGAGTAGTGAGCCTTGGCATGAAGCGAATTGATGAAGTAGTCGTACTTACGCATCAGACCCACCAAAGAAAGGTTTGTAGGATTCGGCAAGCTTCAGGCGATGTTGCTCTGCCTGACGTCGATCGTCGATCTCGTAGAACAGATCGTCAACACAACGAGATACCGACTCCATAGCCACCTCGTAACTTTCGTTAGAGATAACTGCAAGAGAAAAGATATCGCCGATAGCCTCGCCAACAGGTTTATCGATGATACGGTTAATGTAAGACGCATACAGCGATTCGGTAGAGATACCAAGACCCACGTTACTTGCGCCAAGCTCTGCGCCGAGGGTTGTCTTGTTATTTCGTACCAGCCGAGACAATCTTTTGAGTAGCGCACCGTCGGTCGTAGCATCGATCTCTACAACTTCATCAGCAGCGGCAGCGTCTTTACAAACCCGCAAGATGTTCTTGGTAAAGCTTGAGCTGACTTCAAGCAGCTGAATCAACCATTCATCAGCCTCGTAAGTACCGAGGTATTCGAGAATGGAGATGAGTGCCTGGTCGGCGTCTTCAGCCGCGTTGAGCACGTCGACGAGAATCGTCGGTGTGTCAGTCGGGTCGAAGTTGAGGATGATGTCAACCGCTTCGATCAACATCGGTAGAGGAATATCTGGGATGAATTCGATGCCGCAGATATTCAGACCACGCTCAGCCGCCATGCGCAAACATTCATCAACGTCCTGAACGATCTCAACGGGATCAACGTTCTGGTCATTGAGTCGTGCCAGTTGCAAGTCCAGCTCGTCGAAGTGGACTGTGCAGTTACCGGCAATCAGAGCTGCGTTCAATTGAACGTAAAGTTCCTCAAGCTCTGGAGTGCACCGATCACGAACTAACGTTCGGACAGTCCATTCAATGATGTTGTCGTCTTCGAATTTAATAGGCAGATCCATCGAAAACTCCTGGGAATTCAATCAGTAATTAATTAACAACTTTACCCTATATATGGGTCAGTTATGGTTTCATACTAGAAGAGGTTATCAACATGTCGTCGCCAAAAGCCGCGCATCAGAAGCGCAGTAGTACGATCGCCGCTAATTGCGTCGAGATCGAGAACGAAGCAACCACCTACCAGAATTCTCTGGCTACCGCACTGGCTACCGCATCTCTGCCAGTACTCGACCTACCTGTGTCGCTCAACAAAATCCTGGGCGAAGGTCGTAATGACGACGCGAAGAAACTCGGTGCGGTGGTTAAACTCATCGCTAAAGATGTAGACGAACTACTTGCTGAAAAGCAATTGATCGACGATGACATGAAGAAGATCATCGACAATCGTCCGGTCAAGAAGAAACACCTGTCGGACCACTACACCGACGTAATGTTGGTTGGGTCGCGTTATCTGGCGCTCAACGAACGTGCAATGCAGACCGTTCTCAAGAACGTCGACACGTATGCCGAGCTGGTTTGTCCAACCCCGGCTGAAGAACAACCAAATGCCGAAAGTGAGGCAGTATCGTGAGTGAAGAACATGAAGGCACAGGCGCTTCAATCGATGATGGTAATTCGGCGGCTCTACCAGCAGAGCCCAACCAACCCATCTCTGGGGACAGTGACCTGCCGAAAACCGGCGACGTTGAGCAAGCTGGGCAAGTTGTTGCAGAAAGCCCGGAACTACCCGCTGATCAAAGCCCTCTCCGGCAGCTCGCTGATGAAGCAATCGCCAACGCTGAAAATGTTCCCGCGCAGCAACCCGCTGACGAAGGTGCTACCGAAGCGGAAGTGAAGCCCAACGAACCCTGGGCTGGCGAATACACGCCTAACGCCAACATCGACCTCGCGTTGCCGATCCTCGAAGAGTTCAGCGAGGCTGAACTCAAGAAGTTCTCAGCTAACGGCTCGATCCTCCTGTCGAACATGTCGACCGATGAACTTGACGCGATCAGCGCATCGATTCAGTTCCAGATCGACAACAAGCAGGAAGAGCGCCGTGCCTTGGCTTCTAAGGGCGCTGCTGGCAATTACTACGGCCTTGAAGCACCGGATGGCAAGGGCGGCATCAACGTCGTCTATGTGACCGATGCTGAGCGTCTGGCTATTGGTACTATCGGCGAGTACGAGAAGTCGCTGCGTACGTCTGCTGATCCAGACCTGTTCGAAGATGGTTCGGAGTGGACCAACCTGCCAGCACTGGGCGACAAGAAGATCGCTATCGGCAAGCTGGACTACAGTAAGCACAAAGACCCGATGATCCGCATCCAAGGTAAACTGGGTCTCGCTACTCAGTACACCAACCCGATGTGGCACTCTGGCCTGCACCTCGTAATCGAAGGCGCTGGTGCTCTGGAAGAACTCAGCCTCTCCCAGCGTATCTCGCAAGACAAGATCGAATACGGTCGTGAATCGTCCGGTTACGTCTACGGCGCTTCGGCTCTGTACCTTAACCGTCCGGTCATCGAGTTCGGTCTGCAGCATGTGAAAGCGTGTACTGCAGGCACTACCGACCCAGAGGAGTTGAAAGACCTTCTGCTGATCACCGATATCGAACCTCTGGCCCTCGGCCTGGCATCGACCCTGTACCCTGACGGGTATCTGCTCGAGCGTCCTTGCCTGACTGACCAAGGTGGTTGCGGTTATGTCGTCAAGCGTAAGGTCAACCTGCGTCGTATGCTGATGGTACGTCGTTCGAAGATCTCTGACGATCAGTTCCGTCTGATGGACAAACGTACCGGCTTCGTCGATACCAGTCGTATCCGCGAATACCAACGCACCATGCGTATGGAAGTTCCTCGGCTTGTTGAAATCGACGAAGGCACCTTCCTGCGTTTCCGTGTGCCGACGATCGCTCAGTACGAACGTCTGGCATCTACCTGGCTCGAAACGATGGACCGTCGCGCACGCGCTGTGGGTTCGTCTAACGCTAACCAGCGTCAACGTGAAGCTTACCTTGCCAAAGCATCTGCAATCGCTGTGGTGATGGCTTACGGCCACTGGATCGACGCTGTGCTGGAAACCGTCGAGAACGAGGTCGAGCCTGTTGTTATTGTTGAGCGTCTGGACTCTGGTGATCCTGAAGCACAACTGGTTGCGGATGAGCGTCTTGAGAAACTCCTGACTGCGATGGCCTCCAAACCTGAACTGACCGACAAGATCAGTGAAGCGCTCGGCAAGTTCATCACCGCCATGACGATCTCGACTCCGGTCGTTCCGAAAGTGATCTGCCCGCAATGCCAGAAACCAGTCACCGGCGACAGCACTTCCCGTCACCCACACCTGGTCAACGTAAACGCGGTCGAACTTTTTTTTACCCTACTCCACCAACGAATCCGAACGCTCGTATAATCACCGACGCCGGCGCGTTCTCGCACCACGTAGGGGATTTAGGGTTTGGTCGAGGGATAAACCCGTACACCGAAGGATCTCCTCTTCACGATCTGATCATGAAGAAAACAGTTGCGGATGATTGGACCTCACAGCTGGCGTTCCTTGAGGAGTACGATAACACCTTCGGTATCTTCGACCACGAACGTAACGGTGACGCTGATCCTCTAGCGATCATCGGTATGCACCCGGCTGAAGATGTTGTTACAGGTTCTGCTAAACGTTTGCTGATGAGACAACTGATTGCTTGCCGTATCCCTGAGATCACACACACGCCAATCCTCGAACTGATGAACTTCCCCCGCTATGAGCTTGAGGAGTTTATCAGAGAAGGTAAGGCTGCGCGTAACAAGGAAGAGGCTGGCTTTGAAGAGATTCAGGAGCAGATCAGAAAGCAGAACATGGGCGGCTGAGTTAGTGGAGACAGCATAGAGCCGGGCTAAATGCCCGGCTCTATGTCGCTTACTTACCGAACGATGCACTGACCGCTTTGCGGTGACGCCAGATTACGTTCTGCTCAGCGATGGTGAGTTTGTCCTTATTAGCGAGGATATACCCATCCATCTTCTTGACGATACCGATCGCAGCATTCGAAATACTGAACGCTACGTTGTTACGGTTGTCAGTCAGGCTACCCATGCATTGCTCAATGGCTGTGAAGCCGGAGAGGATGGAGGTAACTGCCTTGAAGAACGGAACCAGGTGTTGCATGTACAGATCTTCCATGCCAGGCTTGAGGCTGGTAGCGTTGAACGCAGCAACCTTCTTCATGGCAGGGACGGTGCGAGCCTTAGCCCAGCTGATGACTTCCGAGACTTCACCAGACCACGGCGAGATGACGTGAGAGGTCACGGCAGTGCTGAAGGTCTGCTTGTCGATAGTCGGACGCTCGTTGAGCCAGGACTTGAACATGCCCTTGATGAACGATGCGGTCGACTGGAAGTCAGTCATGTTGGCGTGTTTGTTGACACCGTTGGTTTTGTAACCCCACGACGACGCCAGCGCGATGAATTTGCCAGACGTCATGTCCAACAGCTCCATCTTGGCAATGGCGACTTTGATGTCGGCTTCGGTTTCGGCTTGAGTCAGTTCGGTGAGGAACGAGTCAACGGCATCGACGAATGGAGGAAGCTTGGTCTTCACAACACCAGCAAGTGTGGTGAGGGCTTCAAACATTTTGTCGGGATGTTCCAGCTGCATGACGCGGAAGGTGTTCCACTTCTTCGACAGGTTGTGGAACTCGTTGTTGAATGCACCTTCACGAACCTTTCTGAAGTCTTCTGCCAGGCGGGTAGTGGTCATTACCCGATCGACTTCAAGGATGTAGATCTGCGCCGTCTTGAGCTTAGCTTCAAGGTCATCCACAGCAGCAGTCTTCTGACCATTGGCAGTCAGGAAGTCCCACAGCTTGGCGATGCTCTCAGCGATGAAGGTCAAGACGTCCTTCAGAGCTTTGATTACTGCCTCGTACGTCGAACGCACGATGCCTTCAGTGGAAACGTCGTAGTTGATACGACTTGGCTCAAGCGAGAAACTCTTGAGAGGATACTTCTTCAGGAGCCGTTCCAATGAAGGATACGATCCAGCGAGCTTCTGGATTCTCTCCATGTCGTCACGACAAACATGCTTACGCGCCGTGATGGTTTCGAAGACGTTGTATACAGTCCCCATGTCTTCGAATTCTTGAGCGTACACCGGGTTAGGCAAATCGCCAGACATCGGTTCCTCAACTTCGGCCGGAGCCTCCATCAGCTCAGCAGATTCAAACGACAGTTCGCTCAGATCGATGGTAGTAGTCATTTCTCGTCCTTCAGGTTCTTTAGCGTGGAGGTGGCTTAAACAGCGACCGCTTCACGCAGGAATGCAACGGCGTCATCAACCGGCTGAGCGCCAACACCGAGGTTACTCACCTCAGGGATAACGTCATTGAGCACGACGCCGTAAGGGCCGGTGCCGAACAGTTGGTGAGCATTAGGCTTGTAGGCCAGGTTGTAGCGCTGGGCAAACAGGCAGTGGCCGTATTCGCAGGCACGGTCCACATCGAACGGAGCCACTTCGTTGATCTTGAACAGTACGTCACGGATAGCCGACGCGTTCTCGTAGAAGTAGCTGCGGACTTTACCGTCTTCCAGGATCTGGGTCGGCAGAGGAACAACGATCGACATGGCCATGCCCAGCAAAGCAGTCAGGCGTTGAGCGCGATTTTCCATCGGCACGTTCTCAGGAACCGAGCCAAACATCGCGTTGATTTTCAATGGGTTCATGGTCTTCAACCTTTCAAAGAAGCAGAGAGTTCGTACAAACGATTGTTGGCGAGTTCTTCTTTCTCGATCTCACGCTCAACACCGTCACGCACGCCAGTAAAGAAATTGATGGTGTAATCCGACAACGTACTGATCACATCAGATACATTGTGGATCTTGGATTGTTCTTCATCAATCAGTTTCAGGTCCGCCAGAGCTGTCTCGACGAGAGCCTTCGGCAGAGTACGGTCACGCAGCAACCCAACCAACTCACGACGCTGTGCAGCGATGCGCTGTTGGACAGTGTTGTAGGTCTTGTCGCCGATCGCAAAGAAGAACAGGTTAAACGCGAGAGTCGCGCCGTAGGTGGTGGCCAAGCTTTTGACAGACTTGAGGATCACAACAGACACGCCCTTTGAAACACTGCTGAATGGCAGAGTCACTAGGTTCATGAAGTTGACGCTGAGGCCAAACCAACGAGGCTCAAAGCCCTGCTGACCAAAGATACCCTTGCCACGTTCGATCTTTGCCAGCGCTTTAGACAACGACGCACCCATCATCCATCGAGCCGCATACTGGTCAGCCAGCGTTTCAAAGAGGCGGACGTCATACCAGCGAGTACCGGCGCTTTTCTGCATGCGCTGAACTTGACCTTGAAGAACCAGCGCTGTGATCGTGGTGGAGTCGACATCGAGAGGAGGCTTGACATCACTGCCAGCAAGCTTCAATGCAGCCACACCGAGCGCGTACTTCTTCTCAATTGTCGCCTGGGAGTCCATCCGCCCAACAATCTCGGCAAGGATCATGTTAGTGCTGAAGGTCTGGCCCAACAGTTCAAAGTACGACCAAATGTGACCGACTTCATGCTGATACAGGCCAGCAATCTCATCACCTTCAAACGCGCCCTGAAGGAACGAGTCGGAGATTCTGAAGTGGCCTTTGATCTGGTTGAAGAAACCACTGACCTTACCGGTCTTTCTGTCGATGGTGCCGTTGAAGAACTCGCTGATGTCCAGGTTCTCAAGATCGTAGTTCTCAATCCGCTTCAGGGCCTTTCTATTGATAGGGCTGAACGCATTGAAGTCAGGGAACTCCACATCAACGACGTACGGGGTGAAGTAGCTGGTCTGCCCCGTCATTACTGAGGCTTCCATCCAGATACCAGTGACCTCGAAGGTCAGCTCGACGATATCCTTGAGGGTATCTTCCATGTCGTCGCGGGTACGATCATCGATAAGTTGGTTAAAGAGCCGCTTCAGCTCCGTAGGGTAATTGAGATCTCGCTGGAAGGCCATTGCCTCCATGGACTCTTGTAAGTTGCGCATTATGCAGGCTCCGGTGACTGTGCAGGCTCATAGCAATTCAACGGTACATTTTGAATAACAATACTTATGCTCTAGGGGAAAGAAATTCACAGAGGTTAACGATGGCAAGCTTAAACACAGCTGCTGAGATTGACGCGTATTTACGCTCGTTAGATCCGGCTCGCGTTGTCTCGAAAGAATGTAAACACGCCACATATTCTCGCCACCGCAACGGTGAGATGCACGACATGTTGGTCGTCAAAGAGTGGTGGACGTTGGATGATGGGACACGTCTTCCTTCGTTACGTTGCGTAGAGGACTATAAGCGTCCTTATTGGATCACCAAGAAACATCTACGGAATCACCCAGACAAGATTCAGTTTGAGGATATCGCTAATCTTGAGATGTTCAAAATCCCGCAATGCCAACTGCGTCGGGATATCTGTCAGAAGCTTGGCAGTGGGATGCCTAACAACCCGATGAAGGTGATTGCACGCAGTCCGTATCTGTACGGCCTCGACACTGGTCCTGAAGTATTCATGAAGCACGCGTACGACGTGCGTTGGCCAGAAGCATTCAAACCTAACAAAGTCACCGTGATCGACGCCGAGACCGACGTTAACGGTGTGATCGACATGAAACAACAACTGCCGATTCTGTGGTCGTTGGTCTCTGATGATGAGATCATCCTCTACGTGAATCAGCAATGGGCTGGTGACACACCTAACTACGAAGAACAGGTCTTAGCCGAATACGCCGCAGTGATCGGTCAGTGGGCTGCTAACATTCGTAAAAAGATGTCTAACAAGAAAGGCGTTTACCCGAGTTGGGTAGATGATATCGAAAAGATACCAGTACGGGTAGAGTTCCAAGACAACCACTTCACTGCCACTAAAGCGATGGTGGATCGTCTTCACTTTACACAGCCTGACATCGTCACAGGTTGGAACGTATTCTTCGATGCGAAATGTATCGAGAGCTCTTGCCTATATGCCGGTCATGATCCAGCTGACATCTTTTCTGATCCGCGTGTTCCTTATTCGTATCGAGGAGCTCAGCTGACCGAAGGTCCTTCGACCAAGAAGATGTCATCCGGTCGTGAAATGCGACTTGATCCACAGGAACGTTGGAACAAGATTCTTAACACTGCGTCCTGGCGCATGCAGGATGCCATGCAGGCGTTCTGGCAGCTCCGTAAGGCAAAGGGTAAGGAATCGGGTGGGTACGGCTTATCGGCTGTTCTAGACCGCCAGTTGGATTCGAGCAAGTTGGAGTACCCGACGGAAGATACATCGATTCCAGGCGGCACGCTCCACTGGCACATCGACATGCAGAAGCACTACAAGGTTCGGTACGGTGTGTACAACATCATCGACAGCCTCGGGGTTTGGGTTCTTGATAAGAAGAACAACGACCTCAGTAGCCAGATCAGTGCACTTGCTGGTCCTCTCGATTACTCGATGTTCAACTCGCAGCCAAAGATCAACGTGACTGACATGTTGTTCAGCGTGTCGAAGAAACGCAAGAAGATCATCTGCTCAACGTCTGATCAGATGCGGGATGCTAACGACGACCTACTCAGTAGTAAGGAAGGGTGGATCGTAACCTTCCCAAGCCACAACGTGGTGGACACGGGACTCTTCCTGTACTCCGACATGCCGCACGTCAGATCCATGATCCACATGTTTAACGCGGATGCTGACGTTGAGACAACTTACCCTATTGCGGAGATCATTCAGAACCTGTCAAAAGAAACGACAGTGGCTGAACCGTGTAAGGTCAAAGGTGTCTCTCGTGAGAAACTGCGACTCGCCAGTATCAACTTGACAGGTGGTCGAGTGAATGCTGTCGAGATTATGGAAACGGTTTGCGGCTGGCCAGAACTTGACGACATCCTTGCTATGGCAGAACGCGACATGGGCGTAATTGAAACTGCAGCATAGATGACAAACACCTACCTGAGGTTTGGCCTCAGGTAGGTGTGTATGCCGTTTACAGGTTTGCGTGTTTCTTGAAGTTGACTTCGATTGCATCAACAACAGCGTACGTGCCATCAGCCTGAGCTTCAAGCGACTTAGCCACACAGAGGCGAGCAGACTTGTCAACGAGAGTGATCACGTCGAAGTCATTAGCCTCACCACCAAGACCTGTGAGTTTGATACCGATGACATCGGCCCCAAGGTTATTCCTGATCTCATCCATCAACGCATCTCGAGCAATCTCATCGCTGTCGAGACCAAGAACGATCTGCGCAATGGCCGTCGCCTTGAGTGCTGCGCGCAGCGTAAGATTCTTGTAGACATCGTTACTGACGAACAGGTTGACCGTAAGCTTCTGGGAGGTGAGTAGCGATTTGAGTTCGCTGTCATCGACCAGGCACTGTACGAACTTGATGGTGTTACGAGGTTGGAACAGCAGATCTGTCTGCTCAAGACAATCAGCCCGCACGGTGCCCAGCGTTTCGTTGATCCAAGTAACGAGGATCTCTGGAACCGACGCGACGTAGTCCTTGTCTGCAGCGTACGACGCGTAACGATAGACCGCATCGAACAGACACATGTCCCACCACCGGATAACGTTACGTTCACTTTCAAGCTCGGCATTACCGTTCTCGTCAATGATTGCATCGCCCTTGTAGTGTTCGATCTTGTGGTTACCATCGCCGTCAAGAACTGGATCACCTTTGGCGTACTGAATCTCCAAGCCTACAGCGACCCCGTTGACGTATTTGATGATCGGACGGTTGTTAGCATCCTTGGCGTAGACGTTAGTCTTCCAGAACGCATAGACGTCAGTCTGATAGGTCAGGTACTTACGGATGCCGACCATCGAACGAGCACGAGCCCACAGACCCGACAATTCATCACCGAGACGGATCTCGACTTCTTCGTGATAAACGCCGATCGCATTCTCTGGGAGAAGGAACTTGCCAATGACCTGATCGACCGCAGTCTTCTCGATACCGTCAACTGTAAAGTCGGAGACCGACCAAATCAGCGAGAAGGTATTAAGTAGAGGCGTTGGGTAATCACGCTCGACAGGTTCGTACATCGCAAAGTTGGTTGTGGTCAGGTCGTGCGTTCTCGACAAGTCCCAGTTGGAGGCGATCCTGAACTGGAAGATACGCTCACCAGGCTTAGCTACCTGCACACCGTTGATGTAAGCAAAGTCGCTCTCACCAGCAGGTTTGTAAGCAAGCTGTACATGGACCTGTGTATCGTCAAGTGCCTTCCACGTAGCGTTGGAGCTCGACTGGATAGTCAACAGATAACCAGCATCGTCCTGAACGATAGAACGAGTAGAACTCGAACCGATGCTCAGACCGAGCGTATCGTTACTGGCCACGAACGAGGTGATGTCGAACGAAGGAGAACTCAGGAAGTACGGCCGCGCTTCGAACTCATCAGTAGCGATGTCGAGAACATAATGCAGAGGTGTGTACAGGTAAGACCCACCGCTGATCTTGTTGACAAGCGCATCACCTTTGAGCAACTCGAGCGCTGCCTTATCCTCATCCGAAACAATCTTCAGAATCCCATCGAGGTTCTGATACAGCGTCTTTGGCGTGATCGTGTAATGATCACCGTTAGTGATGACAGTCTTGAGGTTGACGATGTCTTCGATCGCATACTTCGCAGTCAGCACTGCCGCATCGATACCGGTACTGGCTCGACCGTTATCGTTAGACGGCATAGCGCGCGTTGCAAGGTAGGTACGGGTCGTGACGTCATCATTGACCACCATCGAGTCAAAGCCGAGCTCAGACAGCGTTGTACCCATCTGCGCATCAGAGATCGGGAGGACCGAATCACCAACTGCGTTGTTGAGTACACGACTACGACGGGTTTCAAACGACGGAGCGTTAGTACCACCGCTGATCGACTCTGTCGACAGGATCGAGATCGAGCTCATCACTGACAGTGGCGCCGAATAGATCTTGTTGTCACTGTTGTCGAGGTCACGCCATTCAGCAACGAACGCGGAAGGGTCGAGGTCATTCAACGCCATCGTTACCGGGCCTTTCGTCGTATAGACGTCAACCCGGATAGCGCCACGTACCAGACTGGTGGCGTAGTAGACGTACGGCAGCTCAACTGTCAACTGATCCGCTACAACCTTCAGCAACAGCGTTGGGTCCATCGGGTCAAAGACTTGCTGGGAGTGGGTGGTCTTGATCTCAACCCAATCCTTACCAGGCATCTGACTGAACGCACGGCAGTAATAGAACTGATCGGTGAGGGTCAGGATCTTCTTCAGCGACTTTGCAGCCGACAGCGAATAGGTGTACGACGTCAGCATCATCTGCTTCAAGAACGTACGGACACGGATCAGCTCAGTGCGCCCCACGTTGTTGTCAGTGATGATGTTGTTAGTGAACGTACCCCAGTCGACTTTGTTACCAGACAACTGTTGCAGAGGCGATGGCTGACTACCGTCGTAAACAACGTCAATGCCGCCATGTTTCTTGATGATGAAGTTGATCGGGTACTGGAACGTGAACGCGAGGTTGTTGACAACGATCCTCGAGTGTTTCGGAATGGTGATCCGCTTAGTCCCAGTGTCGCCGACCTGAACCGCGTTAGCGATCAACTCATCCTTGCTGAGGTAGATGTCGAAGATAGTGCCGCTCGGCGTACCGAACATGCCTTCGTAATCTTTGTCAGACAAGTGATAGAACAGGGACTCATCATCCTGAGCCATCGATGCATACTGACGGTTGTTGAGAATCCGGTTCTCTTCGACAGCAGCCGCCGTCAACATTACTTGGGATTCAATCAACTGGACAAACGGGTTAGAGGGATCGACCATCAAGGTCTTACCGCCAAAGAGCTGTTCAGTCAAACCAGTGATAACGGAGATTACCCGTGTAGGCTCAAACTGGAAGTCGCTCATGGCGGCTTGGATATCTGCGGAAGTGTACGTCATTACGATTGACCCCGTTATAGACCTTTGACCAAGGATTTGAACGTCTCGTTCTCAACCCACCATTCCAGTTCGTTCGTGTTCAAGTTGACCCACGGATAACCGTTGTAGTTAGTAGCAGCCAGAAACTGTCTAGGCACCTTGGTGTATTTCTGTTGACGTTGACCATCCGCCATACCGGAGTTATACCGCTGCATGCGGTAGTTGAACTCAATCAGTTGGATCGGATCATTATAGACAGCACCCACCGATGCGAACTGGACCGAGATCTGTTTGTTCTCGTATTCCAGAGCCTCCTCACGGTTGAAACCAAACCCAGCACCAATACTGAGGTTAGTCGGGAAGCTTGCGCCTGTGTGGAACCACTGTTCGATATAACGACCGGTGATGTCAAGCTTGATGCGTTCGATACGAGTGAAGTAATCCATCTCGTTCTCGGCACGCTGGCGGTAATGTGGGACCAGCGGACCTACACGCAAACCACCAATATAGGTAATCCAGGTGTGGAACAGCGCAAGAACCGCATTACCTTTGATGTTGTTGAACGTACAGGTTATGTCGAACTTGCCGTTATACTCAGCAATGCTGTCGTTCATGATCCAGACTTCTTTCTTCGCACCTTCTGGCGACGAATAAGCGTTCAGACCGATGTCAGGTGGCGGCGTTGCCGTAACGATCGTGTTGGTGAGCAGCGGGATGTAGGGGTTCTGCTGATCGACCAAAGCTGACTGGCGCGTTCCTTTAGTTCCGTAGGTAATTGGATCGAGCGCCATACGGACCGCGTATTGATATGTCGACGGGTCCTGAGTCATTAATGCTGCCAGAGTCCGTACGTTCGAGATGTTGTCGTACGACAGATTCAGGTGGGGGCGAGTAAATAATACAAGGCCTTGCAGCTCTCGGTGCATTGGCAATGGGGCCATACCCGGTAAGCGGTTCAGTCCGTAGAACACATCGCTGTATCGGCTGTACTCCGCACCGACACCCATGGTTCGGGCAATGTTGTCCATCAAGGCATATTGATCGTCAAGACCGCCAGTGTCAGCCACATACTTCATGATGTCGGCGTAGAGGAAATCGGTAGCAGCTCCCATGATCAAACCTTCCAAATCTTACATTCATTTATGCTGGGTATGCTTGCCGGTTGACGGAAAACAACGCAGCTCTGGTAACGACGCTAGGAGAACACAATGAATATCGGTACAATCTTCAAGGCTGCCGGAGCTATTGCAGGCGGCGCACTGCTTAAAAGCGTGGTCGATAAGACTGCGGACAGCTTGGTGAATACCTCGCTCAACAAGACCGTCGATGCTTTGATGACCGCCTGGCAAGCTGGGGCTGGCCAGAACTACGTTTCGAAGACCAAGTCCATTCGTGTAGAGCCGTACGTTCTGCTCGACTCCCGTGTCGTTCGCTTGCCTTACATCAAGGACATCCTCAACGTCGGTCAGCGTCAGTTCACCTCGTTGTATCTGTTGACCGTAGCCAGCGACAATAAAGTGGCCGGTGTCCGCGTTGCCAAATACCTCGACCGTTTTGCCCCAGACCGGGATCTGACGGCCGCAACCATGGGCTTTCTTTCCACCGAGTCATATCAATTAGGTTTGCCGTTCGTCGGCGAAGCTGCTGGTCTTGAGCGTTATTCTGAATACACCACCGAAGCGTTCGACCCGTCGAAAGGTCCGCGCCGAGAGAGTGAACCTCAGGACAACCCAATCGGCGGTCAGCGTATCGGTAGCTCTGAAGTAGGTTTCGGCAGCTCCACTGCCAAGATCGCCAACGATGTCAGCAACCTCAGCATCGGCCAGATCGTTGACGTGACCATCAGCGACGGCAACAACAAAGCCACCGTCCCTGTCATGATCCGCCTGCGTACCCTGGGTATGGAACCGATTGCTCTGGTTGAGCTGCTGTCGCTGGTTGGCACTGACAACTCCCTGAAGACCAAACTGCGTCAAGTGCGCGTTGGTGAGAAAGAGTTGTTCGCTGACCTGGTGTTTGGCCAAGACCAGATCGACAGCTATCGTCGTGCGGTAGTGTCCGACAAGAGCGGCTACTTCCGTAAGGCTCACGCCCGTGTTAACAAAGGTCTGATTGCGACCCTGTTGACCGGCCAGCCATCGGTAGGCGACGCCACTTCGATCTGCATCATCTCCAAAGATACGCAGCATGAAGTTGAAGACAAGATGAATGGTCGCTTCAGCGACTTCAGCATCCGTCAGCAAATGTTCGAAGGCGGCCTGCTGTTGTTCCTGTTCGTGGTTGACCCTGACCTCGAAACCTTGACCATCTACACCCGTGATATCGAAGACTACGGTGTGTACACCATCAAGGATATCCGCGGTGCCGGTCCGGCGAACAGCAACAACGATCTGACCGACATCATGAAAACCTACCTGGAAGGCCGAGTTCCGGGTCGTCTGTAATTCTTACTGCAAGAGAGTGGATATCCAATGAGCATCCTGAGCTACCTCGCTGACCTACTTCCCACCTTCGGGAAGAAAGACATCGTTGGCAAACTGAAGATCATCGCCAGAAAGCTGACTGACATCGTCCGTCCTGAGCTGGCTCTGATCTCGGAGTCGCTGAACGACAAAGAACTGCGCTCGACATATGGCAAGTCCTTCCTCAAGGATCTGAACTTCGTCCTGCCGCCCAACCTGCGCAACATGCCGGGTGCTTACGTCAAGATGTGTACGATTGCGGTTGACCACGGTCAGCGGCTGGTCGACCTTCTTGAGCAATACGTGGCCAAGGCAGTCGGCGAGACAGTTCACATTGAAGGTATCACGTATCAGAAAGCTTCCGTTCTGCGGTTGATTGATCTGATCGACTTCTTTGCTGACTACAGTTCTCGCCACATGGCGTTCCTGGTTGCCTCCGAGACCAACATCGAGGCCTTCGGTAATGGTGACGGCAATCCGTTCACACCGAAGGCATTGGCGTATCTGACGACCAATCGTGAATCGTATCTGCGGGTTATGAACCTGCTGAATGCTGATCCGAAGAAGCTGATGAGCGACATCGAGAAGATCCCTGAGATCACCGTCAGCGATGCCGATATCAAAGAAGTGCCAGCGTTGGCCGGGGCAGCAGCAGACCCATTGCAATTGGGCGCTATCCCGATCATCACCGGCATGTTCACCTGGTATGGCATCCGCAAGGTCGATTGGGAAATCGAGCGCTACGAAGCCATGAAGGGTGAGCGTCGTTCTATGGAGAACCGTCTCGAATCGTTGCGTCAAAAGCGCATCGGCCAGATCGATGCTCAGAACGAGGTGGTCATCGAGGGTTATGAACGCGAACTGATCCTCACCCGTGCCAGCATCGAAGAGATGGAGCGCAAACTCAAATGACCATCGTCTATACCCATCGCGGTATGCCAACAGATATGGACATCCCGGCCTCGCCGGGAGCAGTCTATGAGGCACCGGAGATCAGTGAGATCTATCGTCGCCGGTCTGAACAGAACCGTCCAGCGTTTGATCTGGAGCTTGCGCAAGTGTCTGTGATGCTGCGTGAGTGGTCTGCAACCAAAGGCTTCTTCGTACCCGCGTTGATGCCTAACGTGCGCCTTGGGGTTAGCGTGGCGTCTTTCATTGCAGAGACAGCGCTTTACCTCACCAAGCGAATTACTCGGCGTCGAGTTTCGTTCCAGGACCGCGCATTGTTGATGAAGCACGATACTACAGTAGCTACGCGCCTGCCCGTCTTCACCGACGAAGAACGTAATGCTGTAGAAGAGCTTGCCGGTCTTACGCCTGAAGCCGTCATCCATCGCTGGGTGAATCTGCTGGGTGTTGACGACCTGTCTTCAACGATGCAGTTGTATGTAGGCGACCGTTCTATCTCGAACGTGTTGTAATAATGTGCGATATCGCCGTCGGGGCGCACCGACGTAATTAATCTCCTCAGGAGTTTCACCATGAGCTTTTCTTTGAACGATGCACTGACCCAGTACGGCGTCGAATCCGGCGAGATCGAACTGGAAACCACCAACCCAGCTGGTGAGGAAGAGATCACCGTCATTACTGACGACACTCAATCCGACCTGGAAGAAGCGGTATCCGACCTGGCCGACAAAGTCGAGCGCCTGGAAGAAAAAGACGACGCTGCTGAAAAAGTCGTCGAAGCCGTTGAATCCCTGGAATCGTTCGTGGGTCAAATCGACGCGCTGATCGAAGCCGGTACTCCGCTGACCGCGCAGGCCGCCAAGTTCTACGTGCAAGGCATCGCCGCTTCCCTGGAAGCCCGCAAGATCCCGGCCGCCATCTTCGGCGCTGATCTGATCGGCATGAACGAGTCGTTCGAATCGAACACTCTGGAAGACTACGCTACCGAAGCCGAAGAAAAAGGCACTGGCGTTCTGGCCAAACTGGTCAACATGCTGCGCGCTGCTGCTGCGTCGGTTAAAGCTGCCATCATCCAGTTCTTCCAGTCGATCGGCAAATCTGCCCAGGCCATCAAACTGGCTGGCGAGAAGCTGAAACGCGTTGGTGCTGGCCTGAAGGGCGAGCCGAAGGTCAAGGAACTGTCCGCCGGTAGCTACCGCATGATCACCGTTGGCGGTTCGGTCGCTCCGACTGCTGCCCTCGAAGCCATCATCAAGTGCTACAAGTCCGACGTTACCCAGATCACCGGCCAGATCCGCAAGTCGATGGAACCGCTGATCACCGCCATGGGCAACCCTACCGGTGCCGGTATCAAAGCAGCCGGCGCTGCTCTGAACGCCAGCGCTCTGGCTGACCACAAGCGTCCACTGCCAGGCGGCTACGAAGCTGTTTGGAAAGTCGGCGCGGGCGAAGGCATGGACAAACTGTCCGGCGCCAAGTTCGGCATCAAGAAAGGCGAAGGCGGTGGTGCTGATAAGGCCCCGGTTCTGAGCCCTGCTGAAATCGTTTCGCTGGGTGCCGAGCTGATCAAGGTCGCTGCCGAGATGGAAGCTGCCAAGAAAGATGGCGACGCTACCATTGCTGCGAACGACAAGCTGGTCGCTGCCGCTGGTAAAGTGGTTGGTGGTGCTGGTCGCGCTGTGAAAGACAAGGTCGGCCTGAACAAGTCCGAAACCAAGTCCGACGACGCCGATGCTCGTCAAGTTCTGAAGATGGCCAAAGCCGCGATGTCCGCGAACAAGAACATCGTTCCAGAATTCGTCAAGTACATGGGCACTGCTGCCAAGACCGCGTACGCCTACGGCGCCGCTTCTGCTGGCAAGTACAGCAGCAAAGAAGCCAAAGCTCCGGCCGAAGCTCCTGTCAAGAAAGACGACGAATAACATCGTCCCTTTCGAATAAGTATAGCGGGGCCTAGTGCCCCGCTATATGCCGTAATAGATAATATAGCTTATCCTAACACACTGATAACAGGTGTCACATGTCCCGATTTCAAGCTGATCTAAATGCTGCCTTTCTGGGCACGTTGAGCACTGAATCTTCAATCATCGACGAACCCGAAGTTACTGAGCCCTCTAACGAGATTTCTGATGAAGTCATCGAGGAAGTGCGTGAGGAGCGTGAAGCTCTCGCTGACGCCCTTGACGACGTCGATGAGATCGGTGATGACCGTAAGGATATCGAAGTCAGCGTTGCCGTTGCTGAATCGGTAGCGGCGGTTGTAGAAGGTGCTGACACTATGCCAGTCCCTGCCACTGACGCATTCGTTGCAATGGCCAACTGTACTATCGCTGAAGCCGAGAAGGTTCTCGATACCGATATCCCTAAACTGGATACCGATGCTACCGGTGCGGTTTCCCAAGCTTCTATGGAGTCCATTGGTGGTTGGTTCGCATCCGCGGCCAAGGCCTTCGGCGCTGCCATGGGTTCGTTCGGTGCTCGCGTCATGCTCGGTATCAGCCGTCTTAACGAGAGCTCCAACGGCTTGATGAAGCGCTCCATGCGTGTTCGCAGCCTCATGGCCAAGCGTGAAGGTAACGGCGGTAAACCTCTGAAGCTGTCGAGTGGTGTTTCTCGCCACCTGGTTCTCAAGGACGGTTACGCCACCAACCTACCACAAGGCCTGATCGAGTTCGCCATCACCAACGTGGCACTGACTCGTGAAGTCGAGGTGTATCACGGCCGCCTTGCTGAAATGATCAAGATGCGTATCTTCGATGCCATCAATCGTAAGGCAGACTTCTCGGCGTTGATCAACATCCCAACCGAAGACCTGCTGAAGAAGATCACTGAGATCCTCGGCAAGCAGCCTGCGATGTTCATCGGTAACCAGCGGTACGACTTTCAGGAGAATCGTTACAACAAGATCCTCACTGCGATCTTGACCTCAACTGATCCCGATGCAAAAGAGCTGGTCCGTCACCTCGACGCGCCGCTGTCTCTGAGCAACGAGCAGATCGCCGAGGTACTCAAGTGTGTCGAAGACACTATCAGCGAACAGCTGAAAACACTTGAGCGTATCACCACCTCCACAAAGAACTCGTTCTCCGCAGTCAAGTCGGTCGTTGAGAAACTCAATGCCGTCCCTGCTGATGAAGACGAAGACGGCGTGGAGTTGCACGATACCATCGATCGCGTAGAACTCCTGCGCATCGAAAACCAAATGGTCTCCGAACTCGGCCGTGTGGTTGATCGTCTTGTCGACTACCAGCGTGACCTGATCGACCGTATCGACTCGGTGTTGACACTCGTCGAAGAATCTGTCTTCCAGGACTGATGAGCACAGGTCTGCATGGAGAGGGGTGACCCTCTCCATGTATGCCGTCCTTTTCAACTAAGGTGCATTTCATCATGCCAAGAAAAACGATTGAACTCCCAGCTAACTACGATCCAATCAGTCGTCCGGTTTGCATGGGTATTGCACGAGATGTAATGGAGTTGTGTGGTATTGGAGCTGAGACTCCGATCTACATGCCGGGCGAATTTGAGCAGATGACTCAGTCCAACGGGTTGAACGGAAACGACGGCAACCCTGTGTGGAACGGTTTCAAGAAAGTGAAGGTCACGGCAATGGACAGAACACGTCCAGGGTCTGTGATGCAGCAGATCACTCGCCAGAACGACATGCCTCCCATGCTGGAAGACCGCAGGCTTGGATTCAGCGTGCGTCCGGTGTACTTCCACTCAGATATCACGCTCTCGTTCAAGTACACCTGTACGAGCCGTGCAGAGGCTATCAAGTGGCGGGACAGTTACGCTGAGAAGCGGGCTGAGAACAGAACCTCGTTCCAACACCAAGTGGCTTACGACATTCCGTTTGACGAAGATGTTTTACGGGTACTGTCACATGTCCATGAACTTCGTGAGAATATCGCGGGGTATGGCGAGACGATCTCTGAGTACTTCACTTCCCTCCAACGTCGTCAGTTCAAAGTGTTTGGGACTGAAGACGGGGACATGGATAAGACCACCATCGTAGTACCTGAGCAGCAAGTGCAGGCACAAGGTTGGTTTGAATTCGATGACCTGCCGGAGGAGCAGAAGAACGAAGGTATCCCGACGTGGACTATTGAGTTCACGTACAAAGCGATGTATCACCGGTGTACGCACCTTTACGTTGTATGGCCGTTGATGATTCACCAGCAACACGTCGCCGTCGGTTTCTTCGATGATCGTCCACGGTACGCCGTTGATGAACTCCCGAAGATGGGTGCGGTTGGTATCCGTGCGCTTGATGTGATTCAGGGTAACGTCGATTACCTACCACCTCCAGCAGACGGCATGCGTGTACCTGGCTACGATGAATGGATTCCTGGGTATAAGAACCAACCCACGTATTCGGTTCCTGGCATCAGTTGGATGATTGCCCTCGACCCGAACGATCCTCAGGACATCCTGAACCTGACCCAAATCCCTGACCTGCGATTCACCCTCGAACTCGACACGTATTTGAAGTCGATGTACAAGGTGCTCAACAGAAAGGGCGGGTCTCCGATCCTGTTCACCCTCTATAACGAAGATCTGCCGATGAGTGAGGAGATGCTCACCATTGATAAAGATCTCAACGTCAGAGCTACCGTGCCGTTAGACCTGCGTAGAAGTTATCACCTGCGTCTGTCATTCCCAACGTTATACGGGCTATTTACTGACCCTGCCATCCGCAGTATGCAGACTTCACCATTTGCAGTATTGCAGATATTCCAATCCATCATGCCTCAGCTTAATGTCGATCATGCGAAAGCAATCTTGATTGATGGTGTCTACCTGCCTAAGTCGTACATCAAGTGGTTCTACAAACTGCTTGAAGATAAAGGGATTGGTTTCCAGGGAGGTAATGGTGGTGGTATTCCGGGTAGTGTCAATACCGGTGAGGCGGGAGGTCTTCCGGGCAGCTACGTGGATCGACCTGATGGCGGAACCGGGACACAAGGTCCTGGTGGTGTCGGCGGGGGTAACAGCGGGACTGGACTGATCGGCGGTGGGGGTGGTCTTGATAACCCACCTAAAGACGGATCATGGGGTAACGGGGATCACTGGTCACGAGAAGGGCAGGGCGGTAACAAGTACGTCCAGTTCCTCGGGATCGTTGGTATCAGAATCGATTGATCTTTAATTAAGTCATACATCATCAACGTGTCATGCCTTAACTTAAAGAGGAGTAGATCATGACTCGTGGGTATCTCACGTATTACAGCTGGGCAATCATAGCGTCGGCGGTAATCATCTTCGGCGCGTTCTATGCGTACACGGTGTGTATGCGATTGGATAAATCGAAGAAAGGCTGGTACGACAGATACTCTCTTTGTGCAAAGTTGTGTACCGGGATGGTATCAGTCATGTCGTTGATCGCGTTAGCGTTCAGTGACAGTTACGTTTACGTGGTGGGGTTTATCACGGCTGCAATTATCATGCTTGACACTGTATACGCAAATCGGTTTGTGAAACCAAGCTGATGTGGATGGAGGTGGGATTTCCCACCTCCTGTCGTTTCTTTTTTTTTCGTCATCAGGAGCATTCGACATGCCGGTTGCAACTACTCCTCCAAGGAAGCCAGAAGACAAACCTAACCTGGTCATCAGTAAGAAAGAGTTCGTTTCACAAGTCGTTGATACCACCAAAGTCGATTACGACACACTGTCAACCTTCATCCAAGGTCAGAAGTGGATTGTCGATTACTACAGCCAGAACCTTGGGCGTGATTCGGCGGCGACTTCGTTCCAACCAGGACTTCCAGCGATCTGGGGTCAGTACCGGATGATCCGCGGTTTCGAGTTGGTGGTCAGTGATAGCCAGCCTATGAACACGCGTCAGAATAACGACGACACCGGCCAACTGGAATCGACCAGCTCTGCAATCGTCTACAGTTGTGTCTCACCTCAGAACGGCGACATGTTCATTGCAGACATCGGCAATGGTCGTAACGCGATCTTCCAGGTGAACGTACCAGCGTTGATGGGTCATTACCCTGAGGCCAACACCACGATCGAGTATTCGTTGATCCAGCAAGTGGATAACGCCTTCCTCGACCGCCTGTTCAAGGAGCGCGTCACCAAGACGCTGTACTTCTCGAAAGAGAACTTCAAGAACGGCCTCAAGGCACTGTTGACTGAAGACGATATCAACATCACCAACCGTCTTGCCAAAGCTCGCGGTCGGTTGATCTACACGTACTTCAAAGAGTTCTTTGATGACGTCAAGGAAACGTTCGTACTTCCATTTCAGGAATCGCTGACGTACGACCCTAACCTCACCCGGTTCATGCGGTCGATTCTTGCAACAGAAGATCATCCTCAGGTTTCGCATGTCACGTTGCATGGCGTAGGGTCTGATGTATTTTCTAACCAGATCACCTTATTTGATGCTATCGCCAAGCGTGATCCTAACCTGCTGTACAGCGCTTCACGGCACATGGGCATCAGTCCGATCGCTGTGTTCCGCAACCGTCCCCTGTTCGCGTCTATCGCCTACAGCGGCATCAAACAGGTCATCACGGCCGTCGACCCAGCATTTAGCGTGAACAACCATGATAAAGTTAGCACCGTCATCGGCCCGATTGTTAAAGCAGGTGTTCGCCAAGGCGACATGCGTTCTATTCTTCCTCAGCTTGGCCTCAATGGCAGCGAGCCACGGCCAGACGATGGAAATTATATCAAACGCGTGGTAGTCGACGATTACTACGTCCTCAGCAAAGACTATTACGACGATGGTCCTAACAAGTCAATGCTCGAGCAGATGTTGCTTGACCGTACCGATGGGAAGCCGATCAATCTCAACGATCTGGCAGATCTGGCAGACTACGCCATGAAGTTTGATAACCTCGAACGGTTCTATTACGTTCCTTTGATTCTCGTGCTGATCAAGTTGGCACCTGGGGTGTTCTGATGAGAACCACAACGATGGCTGCGTCGGGCTTTCGTCCGCTGCCCCGCAACAACTTCAAGAAGGACACGTCGGACTACATCTTCGACAAGAACGAAGTTCACAACTTCGCCGTGGACACTGCACACTTTCGTGCAAAGAACCACAGCCTCCATCGTTCGACAGTAACCACTGACCCGGATGCCGAAGCCTGGATTGCAGAAAGCCTGGTGCCTACCTACGGTCGGATCTGGGACATCATCGAATATTACTTCGAAGGTGCTGTGATTCACTTCCAGGATAAGCGGACGGCGGAGACGATCTACAAGCGTATCCTCGATCACTTTGATGCTCACTTGGTGGCGATGCGCACTGACAAGATGTACGATGCTCCAGACGTCGAAGACTTCCGAATGATGTCCGAGTTCGCCACGTCCATCCGAAGTCTTGTTATCGACATCAACCCGAACATCGACGTCAAAGTTCAACATGGCGGCATGAACAAGTTCTTGCCATCGCGTCCAACGTTCTCTCGTACTGTCGAAGTTAAAGAGCAGGCCGAGAAAGACATCCCTAAATCGATGGTGAAGATGGACATCATCGAGCGGTTCATGGAGATGCGATATGGCAGTTGAGTTAGCGACATCAGCACTCGCCCTCGAAGTTGCCAGAATCACTCAGTCCGCAGGCAGTCCTTACTTCTCGTTCTCCTGCATCGTTCACGCAGGCGGTAAGGACTTGGTCCCGCTGCAATTCATCCGTAGTGACCTGACTCGCGATTATCGTGCGTCGTACTCTGATGCAAACACCGTCGTGTTGGCGTTTGGCGTCGGCACTGCGATGAACGACATCGGTCCTTACCAAGATGACTTGCGGATGACCATCAACATCAGCAACTCGGACACTCAAGGTACGCAGCGGTCTAATGATCCAGTGTTGTCGAGAACATTGGTAGCGTACCTGGCTGATGAAATGCCAAGCCCTACTGACTCGAGCTTTAACCCGTCACTGACTGATACTGAAACGGCTAACCGTAGCAAGATCATCCATCTGCGGTTTACGCTCGAAGAAGTGGCAGTTCAGCAGTTGCGCAAAATGTACCTCGGCATGAATGGCCGCCACACCGCACCGTTCATGGTCATGCAGACGCTTCTGTCTAATGCATGCGCTGCGTTGAAGTTGTCTACTGATGAGGCTCTCAATCAGTTCGAACTGACTCCGCCGAACAACACCACCCCTCGATCGCATGTCGTTATCCGAGACACGACCCCTGTGTTAGAGATTCCTGACCTGATTCAGAACGAACAGGGTGGTATCTATTCGACAGGACTTGGGTTCTATATCCAGGGTCGTTGTTTGTATACGTGGCCGTTGTACGACATGTATCGACAAGACAGTGCGAAGCGCATATTGCAAATCGTCTTGGCCCCGACTCGTCATTCTACAATGATTGATAAGACGTGGGTCAACGATGGACGGATGGTCAGCATTTACTCGGCTGGCATCAATCAGATCAATGACGATTCGCTCGGTGCGTTGAACAACCGCGGTAACGCTGTTCGCTTCACGCTGGCCAGTTCGTTGATTGATGGTGGGCCGACTGTCTCTGGCAACAAGATGACTGCGAACCGTAGCAAGACTAACAGTGAGTTCAGTACCACCGTAATGGGTAATGGTCAGAACGTTGCACCACTGAGCAAGAACGCAGTCACCAATAACATCTATCAAGAAACCACCAAATTGGCGTCAAGGGCTGGGGCAATCTTATCAGTCCCTTGGCGACGCAGTAACCCTGAGCTCATTACTCCGGGTATGGCGGTGGAGGTCTTGTTCGATCATGACGGGATTATCCGTACGATCGAAGGTACTTTGTTATTTGGAGTTCATTCGTACGAACTTGAAGGGCAGGGTATGAACGCCACTCGGGTGTATGCGACCACAACACTGTCAGTCTTCGTTGACCGTAACGACCCTGACTATATCGCGTATGTCAAAGGTGGCGGTGCACCATCACCAACCCCTGAAATTGCGAACCTATGATTCTTCAGTGATACATTACCTGAATGACAAGCCGTGAGGAAACTCACGGCACTCTACCACACGGTGTTTAGGAGCACCTGATGAATGGTCTTTTGAAGGCGGTAACGAATGAACACATCTCTAACACCGGATCACCCTCTGGTTAATGCAGGGACGATCTTGTCACTCGGGGTAAGGCAAGCCAAGGAGTTGACGTATTCGCAATATATCGTCACCACCACGTTCGACATTACCGATTATCTCACCGCTATCCGAAAAGACGGTCACGTAAAATCAGAGGACGTGTTTACAAAGCTCTCTGAGGCCCTTATCGCAGCGAAGGTAGTCGTGCCTGTTGAATCATGCTCCTTAGAAATAGGAGAGCTTGGTCGTCCTTCTGGAGCGTTACAGGAGTACTACAAGTATTCCCTGAATGACTCCGACTGGGTTGCCAGAGACTTGGTAGACGAACTTGCACGAAGTTACTTTTCGTTCAATGGACCTGAAGGTGATTTACATCTTCTACAAATTGGTGAAGGTCTGACCGTTGGTCAAGCTGACATCTACATCGAAGTAATGGGAGGCACACCAAAGAAGTGCACGCTCGACATTGTTGGCACTAACGATGCTGCATGGCCAGACGGTCTCAGTAATGAAATCAAAGCCGAAGTATCGTCAATGCTCCATCGGTTACACCCGGATGCATTATTCGACATCAAGGTGTTGATCAGGAGGTCCGACCTTGCAATCGCCACAGAGTCACTCCTCGCTAAATGCTGAACTGTATATCAAAGACCTTAACTTTCTCGTAGGAAGCAATTGGGGCGAAGCCCCAGCCATGATTTCGATACTCGTTCAATCCATGCTTGACCAAGCTTCAGTAACAGACGTTATAACTATCCTTAGTAAAGAGAACTACAGCTGTCACGTTGAACCCGGAATACTCGTCATTGAGTTCCCAACATCCAAAATGAATATCCCACTAACCCCTCCACTCTCCGAGGATGTCGAATGAGACCGTATCGACAAGTGAAACAAGACCCGGAGCTGAAGAAAGATATCTTCACCACTCTTGCCATTTCAGCACTCCTTAACGGAACCAATGATTCAGTGCGCCACACCGCAGCAAAGCTTGCAGAGAACGCCACACGCTCTTTTAAGAAGACTACGCTACTGCCACTAGCTGACAGCGCCGAAGCTTATGACATCATCATGGAGACCGTCGTGGTTCCACTTGAAGAAGCCATCTTCGGTACTGCCCGCTATAACGGCTTTGAGTATGAGCTCATACTCCGCTGGACCGATGCTTCGGTCTACGAGCACGATGTAGTCATGTCGCTGATCACTAGCGAGTTCATCAAGCGAGGTTGTGTAACAGGTCGGTTGTATATCGATGTGGCTCACCCTTACCTGAAGACTAACTACAAGACCAGCTTCGATCTGAACGAACTGTCTTCATACTCAGCGACGTACGATGCAGCATAAGACGACATATACCCGGACGGAAAACCGTCCGGGTATATGCTGCATCTTTTTTTAGTTCTGGTACGAACGCAATGAAGCGTTAGCGTGCAGGAATGCATCCTGAACAATACCACCAGCCAGAGGTAGCAATGTACGAGGACCCACCGCGATGCGGGAGATAATCTTCGACAGCACCTGAGGACCGACTTTAGCGTTGGTGGTCTTCAACGAATCTGCAAACCGCTTGAGGCTGCGTGCCTCAAACCCAAGTTCGCTGTGAACAGCCCGCATTGCATTGTGGATACTCACCATGCGGTCGATAAGCTGATTGATCTCGCTACCAGTCAATACTGCAGGATTGGTTACGAGTTCAATTTTACGCTCAACGTGAACGGTCTGGGTCAACATCCCTAACTCAGACTGATTCTTATCGTCCCGGATTGTGACAAACGCACCGCCAGGCCATGGCCCGATGCCCTGGGTGTAGATCGCGTTATTACCTTTGAAGCTCTCGACGGTGACAGGTTTGCCAGCCTCAATAGTCTTACCGATAACCTCACGAAGACGTGCGTAGTTCTTGACCCAGTCACCACCCAACTCAGTGATGAGGCGCGCAGTGATCGCAAGAGAACGCTCAGGCATCAAGGTCTCGCCGTCCATCCGCATGTAAGCCGTCCATTTTGGCGAACCTGTGAACTTAGACTTGGTTGGCGCACCTTTATTGGAGGCCAACCGATCCTTCAGCGTGGTGATCATCTTACCGACAGCGCCAACAGACTTACCGTAGTTATCCGCAAGCCGCAGAATCATTTCGATGAACGATCCGATAGCCGCTTTGAAAGCTTCCCACATCCGAGCAAGCAGACCTTTGACTTTACCTTCAGTCTGAGTCTTTGCGTCTTCTGAAGATTCGGTCGACAGTTCGATCATCGAGTCTGCGAGGTTAAACCCGACAGCACCGAAGATGGCCTTGACGCCAAGTTGAAACTGCTGGGTGGTCAGGCCGTTCCAGCTTTCAGCACTTACCAGGTCGAGGAACTTAGAAGTGTAGGATTCCAACGACTCGAACACAGCACCAACTTCGGTGAGTTGTTCGGCAACGGAGTCGTGTTCTTCAAGCGGCTGAGTGTCGAAGCACAACTGTCCACCTTCGATGAGCCCGATATCGACATGCGGTTCGGGCTCGATCAAGTTGGCCTCGATTGCGTAACTTTCGAGGAGGTCGTTCATCACTCAGTACCTTTCTCTTCAGGCTTCTTCTCGCCCTCAGCAGGCTTCTCTTCCTTTTCAGCCTTGCCGTAGAGTTTGATGGAGGCGTCAGCGTGGCTGTACGCGCACTTACCGACATCGCCCATGATTGGCAGGAGGACTTTGACGCCGGAAGCTGCACGACCAACGACCTTGGAGATCAGGCCGATGTCAGACTTGCTAGCCTTACCGTCACCACTGCCAGCGGCAGTGGTCTTGACGGAAGCCAGGACACCTTTGAGGGCAGTGACGTTGTCGTTCACCAACTTCTCGATAGTGCCCATCCGGGTGGCCATTTGAGCCAACGCCTCAGCAACGCTTTTGATCTCGCCGGTGTCCATGACGCTGATTTCGCCCTTGGCACCTTTATCAGACTTACCATCTTTAATGGTGAGTACAGACATGCCCTTCAGCCATTCTTCAGCACTGGTGCTGGTTGGAGCGGCCGGGGAGAGGGTAACGACGTGGTTACCGTAGTAACTGCCAGCGATCTTGTCGAGCGGAACCTGCGCCGGTTTGGCGCCGTCCATCGGCTTGTTCGAACCAATGGTGGCCTTGATCAGACCGTTGGCCAAGTTGTACGCCACGAACCATTTGGTGCAGGCGTCAGCGACTTCAGAAGTCGTTTCACGCAGGACGCCAGCCGGGTCATTCTTCAGGGAACCGTCCTTGAAGAGATAACGAGCCCAACCTGGAGTGCCTTCGAATTTCTCTTTCGAAGGTTTGCCAGACAGGCCGTTTACGCGAGCTTTCAGGTTCTCGGCAGCTTTGGCAATCGCTTCCTTGTTCTTACCGATCTGGCTCGCATAGTTCACGACCATTTCGATAAAGCCCTGGACCGCAGCTACTACGCTTTCCCAGACCTTCTTCAGAAACTCCTTACCCTTCGCAGCAGACGAGGTACGGTTCTCTTCATTGGTCTCGGTCTTTTCAGCCGACTCAAACGACGAGGCGTACATGGAGACTGGGACGTTGACGCCAGCGGTAGCCAGGATGTTGCCCATGCCGATTTGATACTGGCGAGCAATGCGCGGGTTCCAGTTTTCAGCAGACACCGCATCGAAGACGCCGGAGACGAACGATTCGAGCGATTCAGTTGCAGCGCCGAGCGATTCGACGTTACGGGAGATGCCTTCTACCAACTGGCCGGTTTCAGTCAACGCCAGCTGACTTTCCGCCAGGCCGTCGACAACCACCACTGTTGGTGTTTCTTCCAGGATGGCTGCAGCTGCAGCCTGTTGAAGCAGATCGTCATGTACGTTCATGAGCATGCCTTTAAGAATAGCGATTGGCCGATGCGTCGATATAACGGACGCTGGCATTGACGGTTTTGATGAAGTACGGGACGGTGTTGGTCCAGCCCCACGCACAGATCGAACAAGCCCGGCTCAATGCCTTCATTGCTTGCTTGAAACGATCCTGCTGTTCTTTACTGGCATCAGGCCACGTTGTGGACTTAGCCAGCTTGCTGACCTTCTCAGTGCAGCGACCGATCGTGTCGATGTTGGCCTTCATACCCTTGAGTACCTTCACAGCAGCAACCGCTGTGCTGATACCGTGCTGCATCTCAGGGATGGTGAGCACTGGGGCGACTTGAGCCTTGGTCGGATTACCTTTCACGATCTTGGTAGTAGCCGTCATGATCGGAACTTCACCAGCCCCACCTTTAACTTCAAGGTAATGACCGACGATGAATTCCAGACGCACATCAGCATGGCCAGCAGTCGCCGCTTTCGACAACGACAACATATTGGTGGCTACCGTTTCGACGGATTGGCCAGACGTGAGGTTAGACGGGAATGCATAACCAATGATCTTGCCAAACTTACCAGACCAGTCGTGAACAAAGTCCTCATACCGAGCAACCGTATCCACAAGATGCTTGTCCGGCGCGGCGATCTGATCGTTACGACCAATCAACCACGAACTGGCACTACCGAGGTTGATAACTGCTTTAGGGTCATGGATCTCACCCTTAACAGTATCGACTTTGGCTTTGACCTTATCGACATACTGCTCAGTCTTATCAGCGCTGACAGTCAGTCGGTTCCAGAAAGCCACGATCGCGTCAGCAATAGCTTTCAATGCAGCCTGCACCCACTTCATGATCTTGCCGAGAATACTCTCAGACTTTTCAGCAGCTTCAGTGTTGTAGTCCTGAGACGACTCGAACGATGGGACCAGCATAGCTGCCGGAATAGTAATCCCTGCTGCCATCATCACAGACTCAACTGACAGTCGCATCAGTTCGCTGGATTGCTGGGTCATTCCATCGTCACCGTAGATCTCAAGAGTGTTCGTTACAACCGACGACAAACTCTCAGATACGCAAACCCCATGCGCAATCGAGTCGGAGCTCTGTTCAATCGCCTTGGCGATGCTGTCAAGTTCGGCAACATCGCTGGCAATCGAATCCTCGATATCGCTATCGGGGGCAGCACCAACTACAGGGGTCGGTAAATGAGGCTTGGCAAGATCAGCAAGAATACCAATGCTCATTTACTTCCCCTTGGATTAAGCTGGCTGGTGAGACAGTGCTTTGACGTCGGTCAGCGGGTTGTGCGACTTCAGCTCTTTACCGTAGTGACCGGCAGAGGCGCTGCAGTAGCGGATGTTGTTCTTGATCACGGTCAGGAAGATCTGGATCGATTGAGCCCAGCCCTGAGTCATGATGGTCGAACCGGAGATCAGCGTCTTCACAGCGCCCTGAGCTTCAGCATTCTGTTCTTTGGTGAAACCGCGGCGACCTTCAGAGTTGTTCAGAGCACCGGACAGGACACCAGCCCAGGTACGGATGCGGGTGGCGTTCTTTTCCCAGGACTTGGTCTTTTCCTGGATCTTGTCGACGACTTTCAGCGCCAGCAAGCACTCGTCGATACCGCCGTTCATTTCATCGATCGGCAGAACAGGCACGGTTTTAGGCGCAGTGCCTTTCTTCGCAACGATGGAGAACTTCGCACCAGCCAAAGGCCACTTGCCGTCAGGACCAGTTGCCATCTTCAGGGTGTGAGTTGGGAACAGCTCCATGTCGTTGAAGTGACGGATACCGCTCAGCTTACCGATCTCGGTACGCTTGATACCTTCAACCAGCGCATCGATGTTCTTCACGATGTCGATGCCGCCAGGCATGTTGATCTTATTCAGATCGCCGAACGAACCGTCCCACTGGCTGGCAAACTTCGAGTAGCTGGTGACTGCAGCCTTGACCACGTTTCGAGGAGCGGAAACAGTCGAGCCGTTAGTGGTGAGGTAAACGCCCCAGCCGCCGACAGCCATCTTGTCTTCTTTTGCAGCGCCTTTGATATCGGCGATTTGTTTCTTGACACGCTGGGCGTAGGCTTCGAGCGAAGCAACGCTGTTGACCAGACGCGACCAGAAGTTCTTCACGGATTCGATCAACGATTTGAAGGCCGTGGCGATCCAGGCGAAGATGCGGGTGATGATGTTGCCTTTCTTCTCTTCAGCTTCAGTGCTGTACTGAGCGCGGGTCATGCCCGATTCGAAGGAAGGGACGGCCATCTCGACCGGGATGGAGATACCGCCGGTGCGCAGGATGGATTCGACCGACAGCTTCAGCAGTGCTGCGCCTTCTTCGGTGATGCCGTCTTCGCCGTAGGTTTCGAGGGTCTGATCAACTACGCTTTCAACAGCACCCGATACGGTGATCGAGTTAGCGATTGCGTCGCCTTGTTCCTGGATATCGTCTGCAATCTCTTGCAGATCGTCAGCGCCGTCGTCTACGACTTCGGCAAGTTCAGAAAGGGTATCGGCATCTTCGATAGCCTTAGCGGTTTCTGCCAGAGCGGCCTGGGCTTCGATTTGAGCTTCGTTGAGCTCCGCCGATTCTTTGCTATAACCCGAAAGTTGTTTCAGAATGGATGTCATTTGTTACGCCCTGTGCATGTGTTATGGAAAGATCGAATCAGCGATACCCTGTGAATATTTGAGGTACTCATAGGATCACCAAAAGGTGCCATATGGCTAATAAACGTGTCTGCATCATCGGCTCCAGAGATACCCCAGAACATGTTCTGAAAGTTACCAAAGCCTACGCGAACATCCTCGCTGAATTGGGTTACGGGATCTCGTCCGGTGGTTGTCCATTAGGAATGGACGACGCAGCTTTTAGAGGCGCTTACAAACACAAGACGTCCGACAAGTCAAAGAACCGGATTTACATTTCCTGGGACGGCATGTCTAACTTGTGGCACAACCCGGAGCAAGGCATCTACGACGCTCAGCGGTTTGATAACTACGAGGTGGCCAAGGTCATGGCACAGCTAGCTCGTGGTAGTTTCGAAGGTCTGCGCCGTGGCGGTATTGCACACCATAGCCGAAACCCTTATCAGCCAATGGGCGACACACTGTGTGATCCTGTATTGTTTGTGCTGTTCTATGCAAAGCCTGACGGTAAGAACGGCAAAGTGAAGGGCGGAACCAACACCGCCGTAAAGATAGCTATCGAACATGGAGTCCCCGTCTACAACCTCTTCTATCAAGATGTGTTGGATCGGGTTGAATCCTTTGTCATTAATGTCAAATTACATCAACTGGAAAAGTCATGCTCAACAAAACCGGTTATGACGAACTCATCACCCTCTTGATCGCAGAGTCGGTCGAGTACTACAGTGGCCGTTCATCTATTCCCGATGCGATGTTCAATGCCCTGCTCAACATCGCTCAGCAGTACGAATTGGAATTCCCGGAGCACCTACACACAGACTCCCCAACACAAAAGATCGGCATCACGTTGTTTGGGTCCGATAAGATCAGACACCCGGTGCGGATGTGGAGTCTGTCAAACGCTTACGACATTCCGGCGCTTGAGAAATTCATCAAACGTACAAAGATTGGCGAGTTCGCAGTCGAGTACAAGTACGACGGTCTGTCAATTGACCTGATCTACGTCAATGGTAAGTTCACAACAGCCCTGACACGCGGTGACGGCATTTACGGTACGGATGTGACCTTTGGTGTTGGTCAGATCGAAGCCATCCCTAAGGAGATCTCAGTAGGCGATGGCGTGTATGTCGTTCACGTAGAAATCATCCTACCGTCGTCAGCATTGGAAGCTATTAATGCTGAGCTGGATCAGGAAGAGACTGAACCTTACGCTAACTGCCGTAATGCTGCAGCTGGTATCTTGCAAAGCGGTAATCGATTCTGTCCGCTGCTGGTACACAAAGCGTTCGAACTGGCGGCAGGTGACATCGATACTGAATACTCCATGCGGATGTTCAATCTCGAAGAACTTGGTTTCGATGCTGGCTTCCGTCGGGTTGTTGAAGCGTGTGACGTTCCAGAGGCTGTGCTACAACTGGCGAGTATGCGCGAACACCTCGACTTCGAGATCGACGGTGTAGTTGTCAAGGCTGAACATTATTCAGATCGTCTCGAACTTGGTTACGGGACCAAAGCGCCTAAGTTCTCAATCGCCTACAAGTTCGCACCTGAGACAGCCCACACGGTTCTTGAAGATGTGGTGTTCCAGGTATCGGGTATGGGTTTCCTTAACCCGGTTGCCAAACTGTCGGCAGTGACGCTTGGTGGTGTTGAAGTCACCTCTGCTAACCTTCACAATCTTTCGATCATGAGAACGCTTGACCTCCAGATCGGGGACACTGTCGAAGTTGCCAGACTGGCAGATGTTTCAAACCAGATCATCGGAGTGGTTATCTCTGAACGGCCGGTTGATGCCTATTGCGTTGAAGTGCCTACCAAATGTCCTTCTTGCGGAGAGAAGCTGGATGAGATGAGTGAGCGTAAGGTTACCTTCCGTTGCGTCAATCACCTGAAGTGTCCTGATCAGGTCCTGGCTCGCTTTAAACGGTATCTCTCACCAGAGGGTATGGCGATTCCGCTCAACAAGAACGTGATTGCCAAACTGATCACTCTTGGGATGAAACTTATCCCTGACATCTATACCCTGAACCCTGTTCACTTCAAGGTAGCGGGGATGAGTGAGAAGCAGGCAGCTGTCACTAAACTAAAACTGGATGAGGCTCTAAAGCGTCCATTGCACAAACACCTAGCAGTTCTTGGCATTCCTGGGGTTTCATTCGCAGGGGCTGTGGAATGGGCTAATCTGTACGGAAACCTTCAAGCGCTGGTGGACGATCTCGACGATATTGAAGCTCGGGATGAACTGCCTAGTAATCTGATCGAATTTTATGAATCAGAGCTGGGAGGTAATACTCTCAAAGGAATGTCCAAGCTGTTGGGGTGACGCATGATTTTAGATATCAAAGGCGATCTGTTGAAGTCGGCTCCTAAGGGGAGTCTGATTGGTATCCCAGTGAACACCATGGGAGTAGCCGGGCGGGGTCTTGCCAAGTACATGAAGCTTGCCTGGCCCGAAGTCTATCAGCAGTATTGTAAAGACTGTCGTAAAGGACGGATAGCCTCTGGCGTGTTGAGGGTTTACGATACTGAGAAATTCTCTTTCGCCATGCTGCCGACTAAATACGGTTGGTCAAGTCCCTCAGAAGTATCGCTTATCAAGGTAACGATCGCCCGGCTCCTTCAACACATGGAGAAGGAGTTCGTTGCTGAATGCCATATCCCCTGGATTGGTTGCGGGGAGAAGACAGGCACTCTCGATTACTGGGTTGATGTACGTCCAGTCTTAAACGAGGTCTTTGGTGAAGATGTGGAGCAACTGCTGCGCGTCTACGAATGGTAAAGGATCATTGAATGTACGATTATAACACAATCTTTGAAATGTACCTCGCTGCCATCAATGAGCAGACTGCGGCTAGTGAGGCGTTCCGAAAGCGCACCTCACCAGTTCAGTGGATTCGTGAGTTCCGTGTCGTGGGTATGCACACCTCGAGACAGACCGGCAAGACTGAGTTCTCTCTGAAGTGTCTGGGCGTAAACCCGTCAGTGCTACTGTTAGTGCGTACTGACAGCGACAAGAAGCTCCTCATCCAGGACGCTCCAAAGATCATCGAACGTGCGCTGACTGCCGAAGAGATCACTCGGATCATTACACCTGAGATGATCATCAGGGAACATAAGCACGGATTGTTCCATAACTCGATTCCAGCATTCACCACGCTGATCGTCGATGAAAGCTGGTACATCTATAAGAACTCGATTAACCGCAACACGGTCTATCGTTGGGTCGCCGATCGGGAGATCCCGCAACCGCTGATCGTGCAACTGAACTGACAGCATACCGGTGCGGGGAGTCCCCGCACCTATGCCATTAATCTCATTGAAAATAATTACAGTCACACATAGTCGACTCGATACAACATAACCAATGACCGAGGAGGTCTAATCATGAACACTAAACAAATCCGTCAAATCGTTGCTGGCATCTTCCTGGGCATGGCTCTGGCCGCTGCTGTAACTTCCGGCTTCTTCAATGAAGCTGATCAGTACAAAGAAGCACAAACAGGCTGGTGCGCTGAGAGCTGCAAATAAACGTAGTTAAAAGTAATAGTACTCTAGAATGGAGGTGCGCTATGAAACTAAAATTAAATGAACAACCTGGCTTCTATCTATTAACGCACTGTCCATCTGGGGTATTTTACGGAGGCTCTAGTAGAAATATACGAGCTAGAATTTACGGACATCGCACTAAGCTGAAGCATAGAAGGCACCCAAATAAAAGACTTTCTGCGGTATTCGTAGAATGGGCAGATTTCATGGTCGAGGTGACTTACGCTGCAACTCACGAAGAAGCCATGCGTCTCGAACAAAACTTTCTTGACGAACATGTTGGTCAAGCACTGTGCGCTAATTTGGGGACCGGGTCGGTCAATGTCTGGGCAAAAGGTAATGTACCTAAGTACATGACTGACATCATCAGCAAGCGAAATTCCGAGCCTAAATCAGAGGCTACTAAACGGAAGATGAGTTTAGCGTACCGCAACTCGGCGCCCGGTCGTTTGGCAGTTATGGCCAGATCTAACTCGGTTAGTATTAACGGAATCGTATACGCTTCAGTGAACCAAGCTTCGCGGGCTCTGAAGAAAGACCCGAAGATCATAAATCGTCGCGTCGACTCAACTGACTCTATTTGGGCCACTTGGAAACGCGTGGATAAATCGTAGTTAAAACATCTACCTTGATACATTATCATCGTAGATGTGCGCCATCTTTGAATCGTAACTAGGAGTTACCCGATGCACAAGCTTGACATGATCATTGCAGCAATCCTCATCTGCAGTACCGCCCGTATGGCGTGGGTCCGTTATCTGGAACTGCGTGCTGAAAACCCTGGGGCATGGAGTACCCTGTTCACTCCTGCGCATTACGTGGTTCACATCACCGCGTATATCCTCGGGTATGGTTACCCTATCCGAAAGCTCGAGATCCCACTGGTCATCTGGGCAGTGTTCATCGGCGCAAGCATGTGGTTCAATGTTCCAATCACTCAAGCGGTTATCCTGTCCGTTCTTATCGGAGGGATCTCAATAATCGTGCTGCTTACTGCAGTGCGTTACTTGCAACTCAAATACAATAGTTAGGAGAAACATCATGGGTCAGTTCATTAAATCCGTAGCAACCGCAGTAACCATCATCGTCGTCGCTCACGTCATCATCAGCGAGCTGCACAAACGCGACATCATCTAAGCACCACCACCCTTAATGCAACACAATGCCCGAGGAGGGCTTACGCATGAACATCTCTAAAGACAAACTCGGTTTCAGCTTGACTATCCTGGTAGTCGTCGCAATCATCGCAGCCCTGGCTGCAATCTTCTCGCTTGATGCGATCCTGGCCGTACTCATGACCGCCGGTATCATCTTCGATGTCGGAATGGTGATCAAGGTCTTCGGTTGGAAAGACGGTGCAGTCCTCGCATTCGAATGCAGTCAGAAACGTAACTACGCCTGGGCCTACGCTTGCGTCGGTATCCAAGCATTGTCGATGTTCGCTCTGGCGTACTTCAACATGATGGCAACCTTCTGGGTAACTGCAGTCGGTGTTGTGTTCATCTACGCTTTTGTGTTCTACGGCGCTTACTTGAAGAAGGTGGCAGCATGACTAACCAAGGTCAGTTGGGCGAGGTCATTAAATTGGTCTCTGAGAAGTTTGCAGAAATCGCAATTGAACATTTCGAGTTCAATCCGCAGCTCGAGATAAAGTTTGATGCGGTCACGAAAGCGTGTACGCTCGAGGTCCTTACCAAACCCTCGGATATCTCCACACCTCTTCGCCCAAGGATGCTGGATCAACTAAAACTGCGACTGATCCCATTGTTAGCACCGTTGGATTACGGTTACACGATGGGGCTGGTTATTGACGGGCATGACGTTCGTTGCGATATGACTATCAATGTTTACGAAGTCTTCCAACGCTACGAGCAAACGACATCGCTGATAAAGGATGTCACGTTCCAGGAATGGTAAAAGATATGTGAGGAGCGGCCACCCGCTCCTCACTACTTTCTTTTTTTGTCATCAGGGGACGTGTCATGCCTAGTAAGAGCAAGGCGCAATACAAGTTAATGCAGATAGCGGCATACAACGCCGACTTCGCCAAGAAGCGCGGTCTTGACCAAGCAATCGCTCGGGAGTTTCATGCGGAAGATAAGAAGAAAGAAAAGGAAGATCCAGAGTGGTTCAAGAACTTGCCTGAAAAGGCCGATACTGATAAAGCCCCTGACAAACGCGACAAAACCTATCGTAAGAAAGGTAAGAAAGGGAAAGGCCGTAAGAAGGCGAAAGTGGAAAGCTCGACAGAAGCTAAAGGTAGCGAGAAAGCCGGATTCCTCTACTTCCTCTCCACCCTCTTCTCGAATTCAGAAGATCAGGACGCCAATGAGGGCGACTTCGATGCCTTTGACCGACTTGCAAAAAACCCAGATATGCTCGGAGATTCAGAGCTACGTACTGGGCCGGTCAGCGTAAGCGGCATCAACAACCTCCTGCTCCTGAAGTCATTCGGCACGAACTGGCTGTCTGGCGTTGAGAACACTGTCCACGAGATCAACGCCTTTGCTGAGAAGTTCATCAAAGCTCGTGGTGCTTACGACATGGCGCTGAAGAAGATCTACGAGCAATGTGAGAAACTCCAACCTGCCGAAGCTCTGAAGTACGCTCGTGAGAAAGTGAAGATCGAGAAGGATAAACTCGACAAGATCACCCCTCCATCGTTCACCGCATCGGTTCTGACGGCTGTCAAGCAATCGCCACACGGTTACAAGTTCGAAGCCAAGAACCCTGGGCCATCGCCAAGCGCCATTCAGGCTTTGACTGCAGGTGAGATCAAGAAGTGTCTGAACATCATCTCTCAAGCCTTTGAGGTGGATGTCTGGTCGTATGATGACGATCAGGACTATTGGACTCTTGATGACACCGATGAAGTCAAATGGTGGGAACATCACTACCCTGATCAAGATGACGTCTGGGGTCCGATGTTGAACTTCTTCCCAGTCGCGGGTGATCACCTCGAGTTCGAATATGAGGATGATCTCAACGTTGTCCTGAAACAGATCTGTGAAGGTCTCAAGCGATTGATCGTAGCGTCAATCAAGTAAGCACTGCGGCCCAGCTTCGGCTGGGCTGTATGCCGCTGTATTTAAATGTGGTCACACATTACCCACTCGTACAATCAATCCAATCCATTAAGGAATACCCGATGTCCGCTAAAACTTATTCGTCCCGTACCGCTGACAAGTTCGTAGTTCGTCTGCCGGATGGCATGCGTAGTCTTATTGAAGAGGTCGCCCGAGGTAATCACCGCAACATGAACTCTGAGATCATCTCTCGTCTTGAGAAATCGCTCGAAGTTGACAGTTACGGTGAAGACGCAGGATTGGTTCTTGACCTTCCTCCAGTAACCGGCTGGATTCCACAAGAGTCTCAGCTGGTAGTAGCCCGAGGAAGAAGTGGGGTTTTTATCTTGGCGCGGTTCTACTTCGATGAAGATGACACTAAACCGAGAGTGATGTTGGTCCAGAACGGCGCTGAATTCGATGCCAGTCTAGACGACATCGCCCCGTTTGTAATCAACCGGTAAATCTTCACCATCCTCTCGTATCGTGTAGAAGTCAAAACTACATTGTACCGAGGGGATGTAAATGGAGATTGGTAAATTCATTGCGCTGGAAGGTATCGAAGGGGCGGGTAAGTCCACCCAACGGGATTACATGCAAGGCTATCTTCAAGACGCAGGTTTTGAAGTGGTCATGACTCGTGAACCCGGCGGTACTCCGCTTGCTGAAATCATTCGTGAGTTGCTGAAGAAGCCTCATGAAGAAGAGTTCACGCCAAAGGCTGAGGCGATGCTGTTCTTCGCTGCTCGTGAACAGCATCTCGATCAGGTGATCCGACCGGCTCTCGCTCGCGGTGCTATCGTTCTGTGCGATCGCTTTGTCGATTCGACTTACGCGTACCAAGCGGCTGGCGGTAAGGTTGATCGTAAGTTCATTGAAGTGCTTGATGAAATCATCGTCGGTGATACCAAGCCGGACATGACGTTCATCTTTAAAGTCGACCCTCTGGTCGGCCTTGCCCGCGCTGGTAAACGCGGTGAGCTTGACCGCATGGACAGCAAAGGTGAAGCCTACTACACCTGCGCTCAGGACGAGTTCCTGCGCATGGCTGCTGAAGCACCAGCCCGTTACACCGTCATCGACGCTAACGTGTCGCAGCAGCAAGTGTCGGCACAACTGATGCCGGCCATGATGACCCTCGTAAACAGCATGCGTTCGCGTGCAAACATTATCCCACGATAAGGCAGTACTGAACCATGGATCAACTGAAGCCGATTCAACTCATGGCTGGCGAAAGTCAGCTCAAAGTGACTGACACCGTCCACGGTAAAGAAATCCTGATCACCGTAGGTAAAGACACGGTAGATCCGATTGCAACAGTCGAAGGTCTGATGGCTTCTCTGCGCGCTGCTACCGGTACAACTCCGGTCGGCGAACCAGTTCCAAGCGTTGCTGTTTCGATTGGTGCCGGTCCTACCGGTAAGCACATGAAGCTTACCCTCGATCCTCGTGATCGTGATCCGGGCGCTACCGTGGCGTACATGATGAAAGACTTCCCGGAACTGGCATCGCTGACGGTATTGACTGAAGCCGCTGCCAAGGCCGAAGACGAATACGTCGCGTACCCGTACGAGAAACAACTTGAAACCATCCTCGGTGTCGATCGTGCTGAAGCGTACTACGCCCTGCGTGGCAATATCCAAGGCGTGATCAAGTACAACGTCTGCCAGTTCATGTACGACGTGCGCTGGGATCTGGTATCGCGTACCCGCAAGAAGATGGAAGCGGCCAACAACGAGCTGCACTTCATCCCTTACGGCACCGTGACTCAGTTCGTTCTCGACAAACTGCATGTTGCGATCTACAACCGTCCGGCGAAGAACAACGGCGAAGCTCGCCTTGCAGGTAAAGCGTCGATCGGTTTCGCTGGCCACATCGACCACGTCGATAACGTCCGTGATAGTAAGGGCGTACTCAACGGTTACGACACCGCGATGCGCTGCTTCCTGCGTGAAATGAGTGAAGAGCTCAAGTACTTCATCAACGGCGAGCTGTTCCACCTGCTGGACCGCCCTGACCTGTACTCTGTCGAAGTCCTCGGTCTGATCCACGACCGCACCGATGCTGTCGGCCAAAGCCATCTCGGCATCTACTTCAACCTGAAGTTGCATCCCGATGTCACGATCGAGTCGAACGAAGATCAGATCCTGAACGTGGCCTGGCTGCCTGCTGACAAGCTGTTGACCGAAGATCGCAACTTCGAGAACTGGTCTCAGATGTTGGCTGAAGAAATCGGCCTCAATCAGCGCTACGATTCCTGGACTCCGATCACTCTGCCGGTTGGCGTTGATGCTGACATGTCGATGGAAGAGTTCACCGAGAAGTACACCAGCAATACGTACCAGCCGGGTTGGGTTGAGTTCGAAATGGACGGTGCGAAACAATGGCGCCATCCAGCACTCGTCGAAGCTCTCGACAAGCAGTATGACAAACCTGCCGACGAAGCACCAGCTTCTAACTAACACCGCAACGGCATAAACGACACCCCACCGCGGTGGGGTGTCTGTGCCCTAAGGAATTCGCAATGAGCGCTACTCTGTATATTGACCAAATGTTTCTCGCTCTGGAACGTGACGAAGAGGGTGCGGTTCTTGCTTCATCGGCTGTACCGCTGCCAGACAAACAATGGCTCCCTACTTCGATCACCGAACAGTTCGACACCTTTGAGTTCGAGCTGCCGAGCCTCCAAGGGATGGTTCGCGGTAAGGTCGTCGTTGACAAGTTCGCTGGCACGATGAATGCGGATATGACCTCGTCTGACGCTGGTGTGGATCTTGATTCCTGGACTCCGGGATTCAAGATGGCCAAGCCGGGCAGTCGTGCTCACCGTGACATCGCCAAACGTTCTGCCGCCGTCCCTAAGGGTGAAGGCTCAGCAGTACATCCTCAACTGATGGGCATCATCGAACGGAGCTGGAAGAAATGATGAACTCAACTGACCGCCAGTTCAACAGCCTGTACTTCAACCTGCTCCATCGAGGACATGTCAAGCCTAGCCGGACTGGCCACGGTACTCTGATGTTGCCTGCACAGACGATGACGTTTGATTGCAGTAATGGTCAGATCCCAATCTTCAGCGCCCGCTTCGTTCCGACGAAGAGCTTCATGCACGAAATGTTGATGTTCGTATCAGGCACTTCCAGCATCAAGTACCTGCGCGACAAGAAGGTCGGTGTGTGGGACAGTTGGTTCATCAAAGGCACTGACGTCTATGACGAGCCTGCGGCGTTCCCTCGCAGCTTTGAGCGCCGCCTGGAACTGGCCGTGTTGAAAGGTCATCGTGACTCGCTACTCGAGTTCATGCTGGACGCACTATCCCGTTACCCTAACCAGATGGGTTCGTTCCACATCAACATCCCTTCAGAAACTGAAGGCGGTACTCCTATCGAGTACAACAACTGTCCAAAGGTTATTCAGGACGAGCTTGAAGTATTCCTGACCTCCATCGGTATCCCTGAGACGTTCGTCGCTGGTAATCACACGCTGACGCTTGCTGAACGTGCGGATCTGGCGATCGCCAAAGGTCTTGCTGAACAGCTTAACGATTACGCTGATTTCGAGATGACTCGTACTCAGGATGGTGATTCGTTCGCTGTGACTGGTATCTACCTGAATCCAGAAACCGATCCATGGGATTTCTTCCAGGGTGAAGTTAATCAGCTGCACGCGTGGCTGACTGACAAAGGTATCCCTACCGAAATCCAGGCACACAAACCAATCTCCCTGAAACGGCGACTGGGGCGTGTCTCGAAGAATGACGCCGAGAAGTGGGATCAGATCAATGCGCTGTTAGCGTCGCCCGGCTTCGATGATCCGATGGTGGATCATGTTGTCGAGCCTGGTAAAGTCACGGTTTTCGCCAATGGTGCGTTCGTTGACATTGAGGTCAGTGCGTTGATGGGCGCTGCGGTATGGCAACTGCTCGACGATCTCAAGGTCCCTGCGTATGAACTGCTTGATGCAGACATCGGCGCTGGCAGCTACGCACCTCAGTGGCGTAAGTGGCAAGACACGCAGATGGTCAATTACTCCGACACGGCTCTTCGTAACGAATACCTGAAACAAGGTTACGTTCAGAAGGGCTACATGTACGGGGATGATGGCGGTAATGCAGATGACGCGTTCATCATGCACCGTGAAATCGATCAGCTGCAAAATGCCATCGACATGCTCAAGACCAATCCCGACGACCGCCGCATCATCGTCACGGCTTGGAACCCTGGGCGTACATGGCAAGCCGCTCTACCTCCGTGCCACCTGTACTTCCAGTTCACCACATGGCCGATGACTCTGCCAGAACTCGAAGCGACTATCAGGAAGCATGACAAGGGTAGTGAATACCTGCGTCTGGCTAAAGATGACAACTGCGTTAGCTGGCCTGAGTCTACTAACGAAGACTACTTCAAGTACGCGATGAAGTTCTGCGAGGCTGCAAAGCTGCCAGTGCGTAACCTGTCTCTGACGCTTGTATTGCGTTCGTAACATAGAGCGCCTTCCTAGAGTGATCTAGGTCGAATAACCTCTTTAATTGCTGGGACATCTCTCCGAGACAATCAGCAGCCAAGCCCTACGGGGAAGGTTCAACGACTATCGAAAGTGCCGCCATGGATTGGATAACCGGTGACGAGTAGAGTAGGGTCCAAGTGGGCTCGAAATGGGAGGGATCTCTAAGATAGAGATCGTGATATAGTCTGGTCTGCATGGCGACATGCAGTAGTTTCGATGACATTCGATTGGAGATGTTCGGATGTTAGAGATAGCTTTTCTTTATCGGATAGAGTTTGATGATGTCGATGAGTATTATATCGGCAGCACGGGTAATCTACGACAGCGGCAGAAATCTCATCTACACCAGCTACGTCACGGTATCCACCGCAATTCACGTTTGCAAGAACTGTACTCGCAAGGGAAGGTTCCTAAGTTTAACGTGTATGCTACTGGTAGTCGTGACGAGATGTATGATGAAGAATTACGTGAGATCGAAGCTAACCTCAGCGATCCGAATATGTTGAATGTCGGATTAGCGGTCAAGGGTGGCGACAATCTTACACGTAACCCTAATAAAGCAGACATTGTTAGAAGGATGACTGAATCCGTCATTCTTCGATATCGTACAATGACTCCTGAACAACGTCAGATCTTATCGGATAACGCGTCTGGGTCCAACAACCCAATGTTCGGTAAGGTACGAAGTTCTGAATTCAGAGCGGCTATGTCGGCTTTGAAGATGGGGCACAGTGACAATAAAGGGATACGTTTGTCGAAAGAGCATCGTAAGAAGATTTCAGATCGAGCCAAGTTAAGAGTTGGCGATAAGAACTCATTCTACGGTAAGACCCATTCAGCTGAAACTAGGAAGATACTTTCCGATAAAGCTAAGGGTCAAGCTCCTACTAGATTTAAATCGATAGAGATCGATGGTGTTCGATACACTACGTTCACAGAAGCTGCCAAAGCTTTAGGCGTGGTTGTCGCCACCATAACGCATAGGGCCAAAAGTAAGAACCCTTTGTATAAAGGCTATATTGTCATCGAAACTAAGAGCGGCTAACGACCACTCTTAACAAAACGTCTTCTGATGCTCCGCTCGGCGCTGTGTTCAACGTGGCTCAATACGCCATGCTGCTGCACATGGTTGCCCATGTCGTGAACATGGAACCGGCTACCCTGACCACGCTTGGTGTGGATACCCATATTTATTTAAACCAAGTCGAACAGATAAAAGAGGTGTTGACCAGAACGTCCCCAGTGGAAAGCAATCCTAAACTGGTAATCAGCCGTAAAGTTGAAACGATCGATGATTTCCTCTTCGAGGATTTTTCGATAGTGGATTACCACCCACTCAGTAAAATAGATATTCCAGTGGCGGTGTGATGTGCGAGAAGTCTGGGTTGATATTCCCGAGTATGTTGGTATTTATCAAATATCCAATTTCGGGAATGTTCGTAGTTTAGATCGGTCGACAACCCGCACTGAAAACGGGAAGTCAATACAGCAGCCGCTTAAAGGGCAGTTACTGAAAGCGAGTAAAAGTACGCCGTATCTAACTGTGAATTTGTGCAAGGACGGTAACAGCATCAGGACCAATGTTCACGAAGTAGTGGCTAGGTTATTTATAGGCCCCCGACCTCGTGGAGAGCAGGTTTGTCATCGTGATGGTGATGGCTATAACCCTCGATTGGATAATCTCAGATACGGTACTCCTAAATCAAATTCTAAGGACCGTCGATTGCATGGGACCGATGCCATTGGTGAAAACAATCCAGGTGCCAAGCTGACAACTGAGTTAGTAGTCGAGATCAAGAAATTGATCGATGTTTACGAATCTGACTCTAAGATAGCTTCCATGTTCCATGTTTCGACACTGACCATCAAAGCTATCCGTCTTGGCCAGCGTTGGAGTCATGTGACCATCCCTGTAGCCGTTTAATCTGAATCGACCTCAAGGATGAGGTCTTCTGGAGGTTGTAATGACTGAAGAGGTTAATCCATTTACTCCACGCAATAAAGACTATCTGATCATATTCGGCAACGTCGATAACTACGTAGCCTGGGCGAACCGCCTGCCATCCGAATCATTAACGGTAACTCCTTTCCTCGAACAACTGCAAACCAAGTACAAGACTACTGAAACTGATCCACTGAAGATCCTTGCTGAAAGCGGTCGTCAATGGACGCAGCTTGTGGTGATGGAGTCTTACAAGGACAAGGCGGCCATGGACGCAGCCTGTAACGCATCGCCAGAATCATTCGCACCATGCGTCGATCTATTTGATCTCGACGATGAGGCCGAGGATGGTTTAGGTTATTCGATTTATGTTCTTGCCGGGGAGTTGGTAACTGTCAAGTTCGACTTCGCACAGGTGGCAGCCGGGATGGTTCTCAAAGACCACAAGTTCCCAGACGGCTGGGAGATCGATACCGTAGCAATGCTGACCAGTTCAGGCAACATCAAGAACTACACCGTCGGGCGTGCTGGCACGATCAACCTTCGAGTGCTGAACATCAGGATCTTCAACTGGTTCAAAGAGCGTGGGCAAGACTACGACACGCACATCAAAACCTTGAAGCACCTCAACATGAGTAACGTCATGCTGTTTAATGACGAGATTCTAGAAATTGAACCCAACGCAGTCTTTACGGTGTATAGCCGCTTGGGTCGTGTTAAGAAACCGCCTGTATTAAAGGCAGTATAAGGAGATCACCTATGGCCTGTGTCTGGACATACGAACAAATGCCTGGTGACACTACGGCATTTCTCATCAATGAGTTCAAGGAATATAACGAAGTCACCGGACTTACGGAGTTCAAACTCTACGATCGTTACCAGCAGCATTGGTTTGAAGTCAAAGACGGCAACATGACAGTAGGTTACGATCTTGGCGAGGGTAAGGTCATCTATCTGTATCACGGTAAACTCGATGGTTCTGAAGGTGACATTACTGAAGAGTACGCCAAGATCAAGCAAGAGAATTGGCCAACCCAAAATCACCACACCTTGACCGGTATGGCTCATGGCGATATGCGCCGGATCGTTGCCAAGCTCAACTTCCTCGCTAAAGATGTCTGGAAAGAGTCAGGACTGATAACACTTGTCTGCGACCACTCAGAACAAGTGACTACGCTCAATGGCAAGGTCATGAAGCTTGAGTCGCGCATCAAGGGCGTTGAGATATCCGGGGTGTGTAATTATCCGCTGGAGATCATCATGACAGTCGGCGAGATGAAATATCGATTGTCCTGCCACTGGAATCACAGCTTCACTATCCACGAGATCGATAAGGACGAAGCGCCGATACACGATAAGCCGATCGATACATTGACCTTCCCTCGCAACCTCGCAGTGATGAAGTTCATTAAACCTTGTACTAAGGAGGATTTAGAATGACTGATGACCAACCGATTCAGCTTGGGAGGATCGAAAAAGACCAACACTTCTCTCTCGGTTGGAACTACTACGAAGAACGCCTATACGTACTTTGTGCCCTCCAAGCGTTTGATGCCAAACTCGATATCACTGCGTATCGCCAACACTTGCTTGGCCTCAGCGAGGAAAACGAACACATGGAGCTTGAGGACTTTTACAAACTCCTGATCGAACGTTGGATTGAACTGAAGTACGTCAAGGTGATTCCGATCACTCAACAGTACCTGGGTGGTGTTATTTCAGGGACGTCATTGATCGACGTGAATGTCAATGAGTGGGGGTATCCCTAGAACATGACCAACTTCAGCGTGTTCATCATGGTTCTGGTTTTGACAATTCTCGGTGTTGGCCTGAAGACTCAGATGGAAGGCGATAAGCTCATCGAGTTTAAGCACGTCAAAGGGTGGGGTGAGTTTTTCAAACGATATTATCTTGATGTCGTCAAGGATCTTGTCCTCACGTTCATTGTAATAGGTTGCGCTGTGTGGATTATAAATTTCATACTCTGTGAGGTATACGGGTTAATTAAGGCAGGGTGGTTATAGTGACTGCTGCAACAGAGGTCTGGACCAAGCCTGAAGATCTCACAGAAGATCAAAAGGCACTCAAGGTTGTAGCACGTTGGAAGTACACTCAGCGACTCGAGAACGGCGATGTGAAAGCTGTCAACTTGATAGACGGTATTTCTGGCATGCTGACTGCGTTTGTTGTAGAAATGCAGGGTGTCGGAATTGGGGATATCTGTGAGGTTCGTGAGGGTACTACTCGCGATCAGGACGTGGTCATTCTTTACAAATCTGGGGTATAACGTGGGCAGTAGTAAAGTTGCTTGGACGATCGTGTTAGTGGTTCTGTTAGGAGCCGCATTCGTTACTAACCGTCCAGGTGTTGGGGCCTATAAATCTCAAAACATCGTCAACAACATGAAATCGTGTCTTGACGAACGCAAAGCTACAGACCACGGCGATGGCGACATCGCTTACTCACACCGCATCTGCTGGATGCGTGCACAACGGGGATAGTCGTCTCATGTATATTCAATTCATTGCAGTAAACCCAGAATCGATCGCGGCTATTAAGAAAGTTCTGTTCGAGAACTACAGCGACACGATCGGTACGATGCCGAAGAACAACTTCTTTATCAAAGAAGGTCCTCTGACCGAGAAAGACCTGTACGCCACTCATGCGGTGGTGACTCCAGGTAACAGCTTTGGCCACATGACCGGCGGTTTCGATAAAGCGCTTGTCGACTTGCTCGGTTTCGATCTGGATGATCATGTTCGTGATGAGATCGTCAACAAAGAGTTCGGGGAGCTCAATGTCGGTCAAGCGATGATGATCAACCCCACCGGCTATAAACGAGATTTTGAATTCAACAACGGCGGGTCGTGTCCCTACATCGTGTACGCTCCAACGATGCGGGTTCCCGGCCGGATCTCTCCAGGTAGTAGCATTCCCTACATGGCGATGCTTGCAGCGATGAAGGTAATTGCGACCCACAACGCAGTTCATCGCAAATCGAAAGAGTCCATCATCGATACAGTGCTCATCGCTCTCCCTGGTGCCGCTACAGGCGAAGTACCGTCAGAGACAAGCATTCGTCAGTGCCTGCTTGCTATCGAGCAGGTAACGAATCAGACGAAGTATGAGCATCTGAACAAGGATGCCAGCGAGCATAACGCGACCATCCTCAACACTTGGACTTAACTATAACCAAGTACAGTTATACATTACTCACGTGATAACCAGTTAACCCCAGACCTCCATCCGCTCACCCCTGGCTATGGTGGAGGTCTTTTTTTTATTTACACAAACATGGAGTATTTGTTAATGCCAGTAGCTTACGTATTGTTTTCGACCATCATTGCTGTAGGCGGTACTTCGGTGGAGATGTCCGCGCCAGTGCCTACCCAGACGGTTGCGTACTTTGCTTCGAAGAAAGGTTGCGACAACATGCGCGATCACCTGATCCCTCATCCCGATAGCCGTACCGAGAACGTCAGCACCTATCTCGAGAAGCCGGTGCTCGGTAACAGCATGGCTCGATTGCAGAAGCGGGTGATCTGCAGCCCGACGGGAGATGACGAATGAGTCTCGATGTTCTTTTCTATAACGGCAAAGATGAAGAAGCTGGCCTCATCATCGGCTTTGGTAATGACGGTTTCAAAGAACTGATCGAACTTGGCCTGTTCAAAATACCGCACTGTACCACTACTGACAATAAACGGGCCATCGACCTCAAGATCTTCTGCGTCAAGGTTGAGAACATCATCAACGCCTGCAAGATCGCACACCCTCAGAAACGCGAGATCCTCAAGTCTGTCAAAGACTTCCGTTACCTCGCCTCACTTCAATAAGGAGAGCCTGTTCAAATGGCTTTCGATCTACACGGGTTGTTTGCTGCCCAAGTTAAAGGCATGCTTGAGTATGCTGATGATCACTTCGTGACGTTCAATCACGTTAAGCATTCTGTTAAGCGGGAAGGCTTTGATTTAGATCTCGAGGTTCACTTCAGTCCAATTGGAAAGTTCAACCTCGATAAACCGCTGTCGATTCATTTCGTCAGCTTTACCGAACACCACATCTACAATTACTGTCCTCAGACTAATGACGTCATCATCCACCACTCGAATGTTGCAAGTGACGTGGATATGCGTATGACGTATCAGGACAGGCTTGCAGTATTGACGCTCGCAATGCAAGCTGGGGCTTCCGAATGAATCGACTTACTTTATTGAACCCAGGGCAGGAATCGTATCACGACATGTGGTCTGATAACCTGATGGTATTGCTAGGACACACGTTCTCGCATTACAACGCTATCGACAATCGCCTAACACTGGCCTGCGAAGATAACGTTCTTTGGAACCTCGCTCAATGGGGTCACACGTTCCACATCGTCTTCAGTAAAGTGGGACCTAGCTTATTTGAGGTCTCGGTATCGAGCGGTGGTGAGGAGGTCCGTATTCGCTGGACACTCACTGCTAAAAATGCAGTGCTGCACAGTCACACCGGCTATGGCAGTTCGGGTCCAGTGGCCAACCCTTATGCGGTGCTCGGTATGATTGACCAGGCGCTAGACATCACCCTCGCAGGTTATTATAAATGGAAGTTTGAACAATGACTGAATATGCGGCTTTAAGAGAGCTTCTTGCGGGGTGTGGCGAAGAAGCTCCAAAGAAACTGACCTGGGCTCAGAAGCAGCTGCGTAAGTTGCGTAACGAGATGAAGGTTCCGACGTTCGAAGCGATTGCTCAACCTCATCTCGAGACTTTCGAATACTGCGCTGAATCGAGAGCGTCGTCTACCCGTTGGGGCGCTGTTCGTGAAGTCATCGATGTCAGTGGACTTGATGAATACCACCCATTTGAATTCATGTCGGAAGACACCATCCTTGAGGGGGAGTCCGAAGATAGCTTTGTCAAACGGGCATCGACCACCGTCCTCAACTTCTGGCCAAATACTGATCGACCTATGATCAACGGCGAATACGCTTACCACGTAGTGGCTAGGATTCGTGTAGCTGGGCATTATAAGCCCCAACTGATTACGTTCGATGCACCGCCGTTGCGTATGGTCCGCAGTGCTCGGGTATCCTTTCCAGGAATGCCTGCTTCCAACGCCGAACGCGCTATTCGACAATATAACGTAATCGGTTGATGCGACATAGCCGCTACCACGGGAAACCGTGGTAGCGTACACTTCTTTTTTTATGCTGTAAATTAACACGGCAACACATTATCTTACAGATATACACTTAATACATTGGATAAAACAATGACTACAATTGTGTTCGACGGAATCATTCTGGCAGCAGATTCGCAACGCAATCGAACGCACGATAGTGATTCGTTCGAAGGTCAGCATTGCCGTGAATGTAGCGCACCGGTTAAGCGGACCGCAGGCTTTGTTGAGAAGCTATTTGTACCAAAGAAGAAAACCATGTTCCTTGGCGAGCGCATAATTGCACTGGCAAGCTACGGTTCTGTAGCGATCACCTCTGGTCTCAAAGACGCTATCCTTACAGGTATAGACCCTGAAGAAGCATCGCGTATCTACGCAAGTTTCAGCGCCTCTGGGCGAGTGTTCCGTAGCGGTGGTGTCCTCATCCTTACGAAGAACCATCTCTGGCAAGCGTATCTGGGTCAGGAAGGTTACGAGTTGACAGGGATTACCAAGTTCCCTCACGTAGTGGGTAGCGGATCTCCGTATGCCCGCACTGCGCTCGAGTTTGTTAGCCCATGTGCTATCGAAGCAGTCGCTGTCGCGAGTCATTTTGACAGAGCGACTGGCGGTGACATCCGCTCGATCACCAGAAAGAAAGGGGCCGAGGTGAAGATCACCAAAGTCACTCAAGGCATGCTTGACGAATTGAAGTTACGGGGATAAGTATGGCAACAAGTAAAAGGGACGTTCCTCAGAACATCTTCATCATCACCCACATCAAGTCTGGGTATTACCACATTTCGATCGCGGGTGGTGATGAGTTCAACATGGTGGCTTACATCAAGCGCTGTAATGAACTAGCGGCACAGAGTTCGTCGATGCGGGTTATCAACTATCCACTCAAGCACTTCGTAGATACCTACGCACCGTTGTCGCTTGATGACTTTAAGGTTGAACGTGTGTCTACAGGCCTGCCGGACTTCAAAGCAGCCAACGTAGCAGCTCTGCGACACATCGAGCGACTGGGTGGTAACAAGTTGATCACCATCGGCTATCTCGAGAAGAACAAGTGGCCTGCGTACGGTAAGGCTCACGAGGCCGTAATGAAAGCACGCTATCCAAAGAAGGTAGCGGTGTGGCCCAATGCACTCCGTCCGGTTACCGTCATCCTCGCAGAGTACGAAGATGCAGGCTACGATGTCCAGATGTCGACACAGGCTTGTATTAACGAACCTACGACTTGGCAACTCATGGTCGGTCCAGAACTTCACGGTATCCCCTTCGTCAGCTTGACTGTTGATAAAGATGGGCAGACTGAGAAGTGTCATACAGCCAAACGCGTTTCTGATATCTTCGTCACGTTGAAGTTGCCGGTCAAGAACCTGCGTACTTACGCACCTGACGTTATCGCTGAAGTTAAATTCCACCACTATGGCCCATCGTTTGAAAGCGTTGTGCAGGAGATGGATTTGCTGATTGCTAACGTGTTGGCATTACACAATCCTGAGTCCGTCTACAGTTATTACGAGTAAGGGGTTGTGGTGTCATGAGTAAAACCAGTCAGCGCAAGAAACAGAAGTACGCCGAAGGTTTCATGGTCGGATCGCGTACAGGTAAGTTACCGTCTAACTGGAAAACTCGCCGTTCGAGTGTCCAGGGTTGGCAAGAGTATCGTCGCGGCATCATGGACGGTATCAAGGCTCGGAAGAAGAAAGAGGCAAAGCCTGTCACTTTCTGGAGTTTCATCAAAGCGTTCTTCAGCCCATTCAAAAGGAAGTCCAAATGCCGTACGTAACGTTCCTCCCAAAAGAAGTTGCCCGTAACCTGAAGGAAGCCGCTAACGTGATTTCGGTCCGTGGCGTTCACGACTCCAAGCTCGATTTCAAAGTCAAGCACAACCGACTGCTTGAGCTTTTCTTTAACCCATTCGACTGCGGCTCAAAGCCTGAGCAGGAATGCACACTCGAGATCTGTGACCAGATCATCGACTTCGTCAAAGAGTGCGGTAAGGAAGACATCATCGTACATTGCGGTGAAGGTCGTATCCGCTCTCCGGCGATTGCCGAGGCCATTGAATACATCAGCCATGAGCTGTATGAAACCGATGCCCATTACCTCACCAGCAAGGCATTTGAAGGCGGTCTGAAGTCTACCGCGTCGGCTGACCGCCAGCTGACCCGCATGATCATCCGCCGCTTTGATGCTCGTGTTAAAGAAGAGGCAGCTGCAGTCTCGGAGGGTGGCGAATGTACAGCGTCTGCGTAGAAATCGGTACTGTTGACTTCCCGCCGTTTACCGGACTGCAGATTGCTTTCACGAATCGATACCCGTTGAAGAAGATGTGAAACGTCAACTGCTTCGGATCACCCTTCCTCCTCGGCAGTTCTTTACCAAGTCGAAGTTGTAACCGGAACTACTCATGACCAAGATTAAACCGAAACTGGCGCTCATCGTCGCAGCTACCGTTGATGGCGAAATCGGCTACAAGAACACGATCCCTTGGAAACTCAAGGGCGATCTCCCCCGGTTCAAGAAATTGACCATGGGTAACGTCGTGATCAGTGGTCGCAGCACTCACGAGACTCTTCCTGAAGTGATGGAAGGTCGTATCCGCATCGTGATGTCACGTTCGCCTGAATACGTATCTGAAGTGCACGATCCTCTCAACCACATCTACGGTGTGTCGAGTATGGATGAGGCGCTGGAATTGGCGAGGTCGTTTAAAACTGAAATGATCTTCTTCATCGGCGGTGCTTCGATTTACGAAGAAGCCTTGTCGATCGTTGATAAAGCCTACGTCACGCTGGTCTACAAGACAGCTCCGCGATACGACACCAAGATCAAGAACTTCCGTTTCGACGAGAAAGACTGGATCTCGGTAGATTGTGTGCCGGTTGTTGAACACCACACACTCTTCCCACAGATCGACATTCCATCGCACTCGTACTACACGTTCGAGCGCATCGAAAAGAACTAAGGGGTACGCATGAACCTGAGTGACTATATTCAGAAAATGCCGGTTGTTGATGGCATGTATCCGGTTGCGTTGTTTCAGACCCGTGATGGGCAGAACCAGCGCTACACCTTCATCTACGACTACCTGACCGAGAAACCAACGCGGACTGAAGTATTCCCTCCTCGTACTGGCTTCAGCGGGTTGCTTGAGAAATACAAGCTGCTGAAACCTCGGCCGAGTGTCACTACAGACCTTGATGTGTCGATCCGTTTCACATTCGTGCCGGATGATCCGAAGCTGTACGAAGAACACCACGATGAGTGGTACATCGACGGCTTCCGTCTCGAGAACTTCATGCAGGGTCTGCGCGACGGCTACATCGACCATCATCAAGTTTCCATGGGTCGTAACCGCAGTGCTGATCTGTGGGAATGGTCAGGCCTTGAAGATGACCTCGGGTACGGGGAGCTGTTTGACTTCGCCAGCACCGGTATTGTCGAACTGGCAGCCGAGTGGCGAGATCCAGTCATGCTGGAACGTAACATGCTTACTGAGGTGAAGCGTCTGCATGATCGCGTGGTAGCGGTGGTTGCAACCGATGGTGATGCTCGAAGCTACACGTTGCAGCTTATGCAACTGGTAGGGGTTGTTCGAACGTTCCGTTATACGGAAGCGATCCCGGTCGATGGATTCACGAATATCGACAAGTGGTTACCGCACCCTATTTACGAAGAGCTTTCGAAAACACTGGACGGGTTGCTCTACGAGAACGTTAAAGAACCTTCTGTCGAGTTTATGGAATTTGTCGAACGGATCTGTGAAGCAGGGCCGGACATCTCCAAGAACCTCAACGCTGTTCCAAAGGTCACGACGGTTCGCCCGGAAACCAAACTCAACAACTTTGTAGCGGCGATCAAAGATCGTTTGCAACATCTCAACAAGTAATGGCATAGGCGGCGGGTAAATCCCGCCGTTTGTGCTCTAGGGGTAGTCATGGATCGGTTAGAACTTATTGCCGGTTTCATTGTAGCCGTTATTGCTGTTGCTGTATCTTGCGTCATCGTCCAAATACTTCAGGAACTCCTGAACCACTATTAAGGAAATGCCATGTCGAGTGTACTCAGCCGTAAAGCCATACCGCATCATCACACACCACCTACCCCAGTGGAAGGTAACACCTACAGCACTACCAAGAACAAGATCAAAGAATCCGTGTTCTTGTTCAAGATCAAGAAAGATCAGGTAGTCCTCAAGCGTAATAAAGACGCTGTGGATTCCAAGACCATCTCTCTTGCGAAGTTCCTCAAAGAATATCGCGAAGAGTAACCAGGAGAAGTCATGCAATACGTAACTGTGTTCTGCGTTGTCTTCATGGTTATCGGATTGCGCGCTTTTCAACAGAAGGTCGTGGCGGCTAACCATTATCCCGGTATGGGTATCGTGGCCGCGATGATCTATTCTGGGGAAGGTACTGCCATCCTGCTGATCTCTCGTGGTAGTTGGGTCGATGTCATCTGTGGCGCCACTGGAGCTGGTCTCGGTGTCATGCTCGCAGTGTATTGCTTCAACACCTATTTCAGTAAAACGTTTTTGAAGAAAGTGAAACCTGAGGAGGGTTGATGTTCGACATTAGAAAGATGTGTGAAGAGTCATCTTACAAACCGATCTTTGTTGAAATCAAAGGACAGGCTGGTGACGAAGTCGCTGTACGCCAAGCCCAAGACGACATCAAACAGGGTATGGCCGCACGCGGGTATGTTAGCCACACCTACTCAGCCATCAGCTCTGTTCATGTGCAGTATGGGTTCATTGACCCGATGATGGCGTTGAAGGCTCAAGAAGACCTCGAGCGTTCGTGCCGTAATTCGTTAGGCACTCACATGCCTGACGACTCTGGTGTCTTTGAAATCATGAGTCTCGAACAGCAGCCGGATGGTTACAAGTTGTGGCTGGACAATGGGGTCACCATCCTGTTTGCGTATGACAACTTCGATGTGTATGAGAATGGCTCGTACTTACGCAAGACGCTGGTCAGTCACACCGAAGGTATGGCGTTATACACCCACCAGTTAGTCCGTCGCAGTAAACTGACTGATGCGGATATCGAATCCATCTTCAAGCGCACCGGCGTACAGGTTGTTCGTCATCTGAATCTAGAAGTCAAACTGGAAGAGTAGTTTTTAACCTCACTCCCTAATGTAATGTCTAGTAAAGAAGACTACGGTTATACATTACCGTATTGCAGTACCTCACCGGTACTGCAATGACTACCCTGCTCGGTAAGTCCTGTATGGCAGAGCGGGCATATCTCAAACGGAGTGCGCCATTACTACAAATAGTAATGGCGTAATTGCCATCGTGCAATTCAAACACTTTCAATTGACTGTGTTGAATGCATTCGCTCCAATCGTTGATCTCGATACGCTCCCGTCTATCACCATGATGACGATGTATCGCGGGTTGCCGACGTTCGTTTACTTTGCAGTATCGACGGTTGATAAGCCACGAGATCGTAAAGGCTGTGAAGCCGAATTGGCCGAGGACGACACCCTCACCAAAATCATTGGCGCTCTGGATTCGAATCACTACATCGGTGGAGTAATGCTTCCACCTGATAAGCCGAGTCCTAAGGTGTCCAATGTGGATACCATGCGTACCAACATGGACCTCGCTGAGATCACCCTACTGCGCGCCATCGGCACTGCGGTAGAACACTCTCACATCAAAGACCACGCTGAATGGGGTCTTGGTCAGATCTACAGTGTCAACAGTAAGGCGTTCTGTTCGATGGCCGGTTATCAATGGCGATTGAAGTCGTGGACACGCAAACCAGAATTTACAAACCGGGAACATGTTTACGGTACGTTTACATGCGGCCCGGCCACCGGGGTGTTTGAGCTGAGTGTTGAACAGCGCAATGCCTTCGAGTTGATCACCGATCCTCAAGCAATTGAAATCCAACTCACTAAACAGTTCGGGAAGCGTTTCCCGTTCTACCCACATGTCCCCCGGTTCCAAATTGTTCCACCGCAAGACCACATCAACGTCATCACCAACCGCGGTGATGATAACCCTACCCGCTCACGAATGGCGGGATCTCTGGAGAGTGCACCATGCAACTGACTCAAGACCAAGTTGGTCAACTGTACAGCGACGAAACCGGCAAGTACGCGATCATGGCTCTGCAAGGCGACGTGTCTGTAACCGTTCTCGGTAAAGACAGCGTGACCATCGAAGCCGAACTCAGCCCGCTGGCCGAAGGCGAAGAACGCAAGTCGATCGCTCCTGGCACCAAGCTGTACTTCACCGACGAAGGCGTTGTTGCGAAATCCGTTGCACCGACCTACGCGCCGGCCAAGCCAAGCACCTCGCAAGGCAGCTGCCTCCCTCGCCGTCAGGGTTAATCCTGTCAGCGTGATGTAAATATAGAGCAGGCTTAACCGCCTGCTCTATATGCCGTTTTTATTTTGTTTGGAGGAAGTATGTCGATTGTCGTGTATCATAAGGGACAGCTCGCTGCCGATCGGTTGGCGTTGCAAGGTGCCCGGACCTACTTAGAGAACATCAGTGTCATGCAGAAGATCCATGTCTCTCCGTGCAAGCGGATTGCGTTGGGTTACTGTGGTGACAAACTCGACCAAACCACAATCGACAACCATTTGGAGTGGCTGCTGGTACGACTCATCTCAGGTGAAGTCAATAAGGATTCATCTGTCCTCAAGATCAAACTTGAAGACTGGTTAAATGGTGTGGACACCTCAATGATTGTGATGACGGCTGAGAAAGCGTACATCTACTCTCGCCGCGTCGAGTGTCTGATCGATGTGACTGACACGCACCATGCGATCGGTAACGGTGCACCGATGGCTTACGTCTGCATTGGTGCAGGCCTAACGCCTGAGGCCACCATTAAGGAAGTCAGTGTCGTCAGCAACCAGTGTGGCGCAGGGGTAGACGTCATCAACCAGAAAGAGCTCAAGCCTCTGGTAGAGTCTGCTATCAAACCTAAACCTAAATCACGATCCAATCGTAATGCGGGTAGCGTTATAGCTACTAAGCAGCGTTCGAGCTATTAAAGGGAAGGTGTAAATGTCGAACATCGTAGCGATTGCTGGTGACAAGTTAATCTTCTCCCCAATCTTGACCAAACCCAATGACCTTGGGGTTACTTTGCCGTTGGGTGAGCTGTATACCAAATACGGCATGATCATCCCGATGGAATGGAACGGCTTCATCATCTTCGATTACCTCGAAGGGCTGATGGATCTTCAAGGGGCGGAGTGTACGCTTCAAGGATTGTTGATCACCCCAACTGGTCGGATTTACGAATGGCACCTCGGTCGTGATGACGGTATCAAACAAATGAGCCGTCGTCGCGTACTGTGGGGTGAAGGTGCTAGCTATTGCAGAGCTGCCAGCGTTAAGCAGGAAGAGCAGATGGCAATGGCAATGCACCTGAGACCAGATCTGTTGCAAGCGGTTGATCTGGTAGCACGGGTGAATGCGGATGTGGGTCCAGGCTATATCCAGCTTTCAATTCCTGACATCATGGCGACCTTAGCCTCGAAAGGTTTCAAAGAAGATGTGTCTCTACTGAACTCACATCAGCCACGTCAGGTTGTAGGTAATTAAAAACCTAACGGACAGCCAATTGGTATGTCCGTTAGCCTATTCACCGGAGGTTAACTGATGCCAAAGTTTATAGATCTGACAGGCTTGACTATAGGAAACTGGACAGTACTCCATCGAATCCCCGGTATTCGTCAGACAAAATGGAGATGTCGTTGTAAATGCGACACAGAGCACGACGTTCAAGCCGGGCACTTATCTAACGGTAGTTCTACTGGCTGTAGAGTTTGTTCAAATCGGCCTGTTAAACATGGCCAAGCGTCTGGTAACGGACGCTATAGTAAGAAATATAGAACATGGCGGTACATGATGAGTCGGTGTACTTGTCCAGGCAATGATGACTATGACCGCTACAAAGGTTTAATGTGCAAAGCTTGGCTTGACTTTCGGAACTTCGATAGGGACATGATTGATCCTCCAAGCGATGATCTGACTATCGAACGTATTGACAATTCCAAGGGTTATGAACCCGGAAACTGTCGCTGGGCTACATTTACAGAACAGCACCGTAACCAAAGCAACAACCGTTGGATCGAATACCGCGGTGAACGTAAGCTGTTAACGGATTGGGCCAATGAGCTCTGTATCTCAACCAGCCTTCTGTCCGCTAGGATCGAACGGGTTGGTTTGGAATCGGCCCTCAATTGGCCTGCTTGGAGAAGATCTAAGCCAACCATTTTCTAAGGAAGTATCATGATTGTTTTTTACCATCGGGACTGCTTCGACGGCATCTTTGCTGTCGCGTTAATGCAACGAGCGTTTCAGCTTACCGATTCCATGATGTACCCGATCCAATACGGCGAACCAATGCCGGTTGTATCGGCTGATGAAGAAGTGATCTTTGTAGACTTCTGTCCGTCCGCTCAGGCACTTTACGATCTCACGAAGGTCTGTGCCAAGGTAACTGTTATTGACCACCACAAGACCGCGTACGAGGCTGTTGAGAAGTTCTTCTTAGAGGTCGAGCAGCCCAGTAACTTAACACTGCTGTTCGATGATAAACAATCCGGTGCTGGTGGTACATGGCGTTATCTGAATCCCGACATCTACGCTCAGATGCCAGCCGTCATCGCCTTTGCTCAGGACTACGACCTGTGGTTGTTTGAGCTCGAAAACACTCGTGCATTCATTGCAGGGTTCGGGACTCTACCGTTGACTCTGGAATCCGCTAATCAAGTTCTCGACACAGGGCCTGATGCCTGCATCGCTATCGGTGCACCATTGGTAGCTCAGCAAGATGCGATGGTAGCGCGACATGTGGCAGAATCGTGGATGGTTGACTTCCACGGCTATCGTGTACCTATCACCAATGCTCCACGTTACATCGGTTCTCTTGTTGGTGAAACGCTCGGCAAGGACCACCCGTTCTGCATTATCTATTTCGATAACGCGGACATGCGTGAGTTCAGCCTTCGCTCTAACAAGAAGACTGGCGTTGATGTCCAAGAGCTTGCCATCAAGATGGGTGGCGGTGGACACGTTAACGCAGCAGGGTTCCGTCAACCTCGCCCAGATCCAATCAAGTTCTAACAACCCACTCGATATAAGGTTCAGCATGGCTACCATTCTTACCGATGTAGAGTCCCACATCAAGATCGATAACCTCGATCTCTCGCGCCAGATTCCAAAGGTTCCGCCGATGGTTTATCGGATCGGCATCGTTGATGAGAAACCAGTGTTGGTCAAGGACCGTGTGAAGTTCAACGTCCCGACCAAACGCTTCGGCACTCACGACGTGCTGAAGAAGCAGATCTCTTCCGAGCACATCAACGCCGAGGGTTGTACCGGAGTGCTCCTGGTCGGTCTCAAGGGAGCTGGTAAGTCCCTTCTCTCTGAAGACATCTGCAACGATGCAATCAAAGCTGGGTTCCCAGTGCTGATGATCGATCAGGGATTCACTGACAAGCTGATCAAATCGATGATCAAGATCATCGGCCCGTGCGTCGTGTACTTTGATGAGTATGGCAAGATCTATAAAGAAGAAGAGCGCAATCAAATGCTCACTCTCTTCAGTGACACGTCACTGAAGAAGATTCTGTGGCTGATCACTGCAAATGCCACGTACGAACTGAACGACTTCATGATCAACCGTCCGGGCCGCTTCCTGTTCAAGATCGACTACAACGGCATGGCAGAAGATGCCATCCTGGAAGTGGTGGATGGGCTGTCTCTTGAGCCGCTGATCCTTGAGTACCTGCTCGAGTATTGCAAATGCCACACGATCAGTTTCGACGTGCTTCGTGTTCTGGTTAAAGTGGCGACCGACTGCACCACCGTCAAGCAGTTCGAGGACAAGATCAAGATTCACAACGTTCCCGACGCTATCCACATCAACTACCACCTACAAGAAGTCACGCTCGACAACGCTGAGTTCGAAGGTGATGCCGTCGTCGAGAACAAGAACGGTAACATCACCGTCACTCTGCGCGACAAGACCGATGCAAAGGTTGTTGACGAAAGCATTGTTAACTGGCCAACTGTAAAGAAAGTTGCGCTGGGTGAGGACCAGTTCCGAGTGTTCGTCAATGAGCGTGTAATGATCAAGGTGCGTCGTTCTGTTACATCCTGGAACACTGGCCCGAGTGTCCTCGATGCCAGCACCAAGGCTCGTAGAAAGCGTGAGAAGGACATGTTCGAAATGGACCCAGATCACCCAGACTTCCAACCCCACATCGATCTGACAGCACCAGGTCACCCTCACCGTCGCCGTCGACCTTAATAGGAGCGAACCATGTTTCGAAAATATGCACGAGGTGATTTGATCAATCACCATAAAGGTGGGCTGTATGAGATCACTGGTACTCCGGCCGATAACCTGAAGGTGGAGTCAAGTGGCAACTACGCTTACGCTTACAGGTCATGTCAGGAAGATGAAACAATCTGGGTGCGCGACGCTTGTGAGGTGGAAGACCCTACCAAGTTCGCTCTCGTAGGTCCAGGCTTGCCGTTGCCGTTTCAAGATGCCGACTTGGCTGAGCAGAAAATTGCTCACGACAAGGCGGTCAAGGAACTGAGCACTGGTAACTTTACTGCTGATCGTCCTGTGGATTGGGATGCGTTGGTTGCTCCAGGTAACGGCTTCGGTGATCGCCCTACCGAGTAGTTGTATTTACAGCATAGACGGGTGGGTTTAGGCCCACCCTTTATGTCGTCTCTTTATTTTGTCTATAGTAAAGATCAAAAGAGGGTAATCAGTTGGGTCCCCATCCCCAACAGATCCTACAACACTCATGCCAGCCAGAATAGGCTGGCTGTATTCGCTAATTAAGGCTCGGAATGGTTCATATTTCTTTTGAAATATTCACGCTATATTTACCACCCCCTCCCGTCGCTAACGCTCGGGTTCCCCCTCCAGATGATAAGGTATTTGAGGTAAGGATTTACATTTAAATAAGTTACAGTCACACATAGTCGACTTGATACAACAACACCAATCCAGTCGATAGGGGTACGTATGAACGTTACCAAAGTGATCATCGGTTTGTCGCTGACAGTTTCCGCGGCAGGTGCCGGGGTCGCTGCCTACTACGCTTACCAAGAGTACAAGGTTCAGAAACAGAAGACCAAAGATGCACAACAAGGTTTTGATGAACAACGTCAGCAAGCTGAGCGGGATTACGAAGCCGCCCTTGCTACACATAAAGAAGAACTGGCTAAAACAGAAGCCAAGCGTAAAGAAGATCTGGAGCACCATCTGAAAGTGATGGCTGAACTGGAACTGAGTGCTGCCAAACAAAAGGCCCTCGCTAAACAACGTGATGAACTCATCACCAAGTTTGAAAATAGCGAGATCACTGTTGAAGAGTTGAACACCGCACTACAGGCTACCTACAGGGAAAGTCTTGACGACATCGAAACTATCATTGATCTACGTAAACAATCCACTGAGTAAGGAGCTTCACAATGAGTGCAATTAAAGTAATCAGCGTTACCGTTGGCATGATGGCTCTGTCTGTCGGCAGCTTCTTTGCTGGCAAGTACTACGCAGAACACAAAGCCGACACGGATGCAGCAACCCATCTGAAGAAAGTGTCCGACATCCTCGATCGTGAATACGCCGAACTGGTCGACCGTGTGAACAACGCGGACGAGAAAGCTCGTGCAAAGGTCAAGGACAAGATGGATGCGCTGAAGGCCCGCATGGCGGGTTCGCGTAACACCGTACGTCTCGTCACGGAACTGCGTGACGAAATCATCTCCATCATCAAAGACATGCTCTAAGGATCTATCATGAAGCGGCTTTTCGTAGCACTGCTGATGTTGTCGCCACTGTTGGCAATGGCTACAGAGCACCCCGTTGGGGAATTCGTTAAACAGACCAAATCGGTAGGCGAGTACAAACTCGTGGCTGGTGACTGCGAACGCTTCTCGGAACTGGTCTGGGCGGCAGCAACCTCTCGGGATGCAGGGACTGAACTGATCACACAACTCGGTTCGTTCATGCAGCCTAAGGAACTCAACAAACCAGCCTACCGTGCGCTGTTGCCTACGCTGATACTGGTAGTAGGCAATCTGTACGATCACCCGGATGTCAAACCGGCAGAAGTGCAGCAGCGTAACTATACGGCATGCATGAAGAATGTCGGAGAGTCTCTACCGTACTACATGTGAGAAGAGAGGGTGGGGGTCATTCCCCACTCTTTTTTTTGTGAATGTTTACCTTCATTCCCCGTGGTATAGATTATTTCAATGCTACATTACTCTCCTGACATACGAACTTAGGTGCACCATGACCGTACAAGAAACGATTGACCCGGAAGTAACCCCCATTAAGGAAGTGTTCGGGAGTGTTGATCCTGACCGCAAACTGGCACGCATCATCGTAATTGACGATGTCATCAAACACCCCAACGCTGATCGCCTGAGTCTGGCGATCGTGGGCGGTTGGCAGTGCGTCATCAAACTCGACGAGTACAAGAAAGGTGATCGGGCTATCTACTGCGAAGTAGACTCCCTGTTGCCGCTGAGTAATGTTGAGTTGTTCGGGTTCCTGGAAGAACGCCGGTCTGATATCCGCAGCGTTGCAGGTCTCTCGTACCATCGCTTGAAAACTGTCAAGTTCCGTAAGGAGTTGGCACAAGGGTTGATCGTACCTATTCCTGCAAAGTACGCTGACCTGCCAACCGACACGAACCTGACCATGGAACTGGGGATTCTGAAATATGAATCCAAGGGTTCGGCAGCGACCACTACCCGGGCAGAAATGAGCATGATCGACAAGATCGTGAAGTTCATCCACGGTGACTTGATCGAAGAACACCGCCCATGGCCTAAAGAGCTGAAGAAGACTGACCAGGATCGTCTCCAGAACAAGACGGTCATGTTTAACATGGCTAAAGAATCCGGCATAACTAACGAGGTGTTATGTGGAAGAGTCATTGAGTAAACTTCTGTTCGGGTACAGACGTCTTGTGAAATTGAATGCTACTGAGTACGTCGCCATCCGCCGTAATGCAGAAGAAGTCATGGAGGCCGGTGGTACAGTCACGCTCGTTCATGAGCAGGGCAAAGGGTTTCGATTGGAGATGACTCTTCCTAAGCGCCGCCGTAAGACTAAAGCAACGAGTAATGGAGTAAATGATGTCGTCCCCGATGCATAAACTCAACGTAGACTTCGATGACATCAGCATTGAGTTGAACCTCGATTCCTACGACCACCGGCTGAAGACCGTATACCTGACAACGCTGGATGGCCCAACCTTCGCATTCAACATCAAGGTCAACAAGCCTTGCTCTGAGAAGCGTCTGCGTAAACTGTGGAACACCCACCCTCAGTTGAAGAAGATGGGTCGTGCTTCTAATGTCGTTGCCAGTTCGGTGTATCGCTATCCAATCATGGACCGCAACTTCGATCTGAATGGCCTGAACCTCACAGCCTACACCAGCAAGCCAAATAGCACCTCGCGTGTCGGGGTTGCGTTCGCTCCACGGTAATACCGACATACAGCCGGGGAAGTCCCCGGCTGTATGCTGTTTGTTATTCAAACCAACTCATTTATTTTTGAAAGTAAGGACTAATGATGCAGGGAGTCGACATGAAGACGTTTGCAAAACGAGCGGCGGTACTCTGTGCCCTCGCGTTAGTGCTGTATGGCGTAATTAAAGCAGCTGAGGGTCCGAGCTCACTAGGCTCCACCATCAGTACGCAAATCCAGAAGGCAACCAATAGGTAACAGACCATGACTGAACAAAAGATTGTCCTCTTAGTTACGACCGACATCCATTACGGAGTTGGCGATAACTTCAGTAAAATTATGGCGCTCAAGCACCGTGATTTGTCCACTTACGTAGGGTTTGCTCCGGCCGATACAAAGCACGCTCATGACCGCAGCATGGACAAGACCGGCATGCCGCGTAAGCGTAAGAAAGGGAGCTCGCACTGATGAGTAACGATCCAATCAGTCATACGGTTGAGTACTTCAAGCAGAATCTCGGTGGCGAACCGGGATATGACAAGTTTGCTGATATCCAACTCATGTTCCATGAAACACCTAAACCCACCAACCCTGCACAGGTTATTGTGATCAGTGGCGGTTACTCTGGTCGGATATCCAGCTACGAGCTCGCTATTAAACTGGCTGGCGCTTGGGAAGGCGATGGTGGTTTGGTTGTCATCGGCCCACATTGCGAACTGCTTGCAAAGAGTGTCGTAACTGAAGAAGTCGCAGAGGAGATAGTAAAGAATCTTCGTGACATGCTCAAGATCAACGAAGACGGTAGTCTCGAGTATGAGGCTATGGGCGGTATGTTCTCGATCGACAGCTACATGAACCTGAACATCCCCTCAAAGAAGAACCCTAAGAAGCTTCTTCCAACCCGTGGCGAACGCCGCTCTCATTTAGACCGTGCTGGATTCGACCACGCACGTAATCGCTACTAAGGAGATACAACATGCTCGAACGTCTGTACTACCCAATGACCCGTCAAGACGGGGTAATCATCGTCACCCAACCACTCGAAAACGTCGGTAAGGGTATCCCTAACTTCAGCTCTGACGGTTATGCCTCCTCGAAGCTGGGTAACGGCTGGCACGCCCTCTTCAAAGATGAGGACGCCTTCCCCGACACCAAGGTCACCGACCACATCTTCCTCGTCAACCAACAGTCCGGTCAGCAGATCTGCCTCAGGATGGCGGTAGCAACCCCGACACCGCGCAAGTTCATCATGTTCATGTCCCACTACGACATGTTCGCTACTAAAGAAGAAGGCTTCGCGGTATGGGGCTGCCGTCTTGACGGTTATGCGTTGGCCTGGGAATGCATCAATGCAGAACTCGATCAGTGGCCCGAAGAAAACCGCTACGTGTTCATCAATGACGTGTTCGTCCAAGTACCGATGCTGGCTTCTCGCATGTTCCATCGGGCGTGGGAAGCCGAGATGAAATCAGTCACCCCACCCACCGATGTCGAGTTGGCAGCTGCGTTGGAAGGTTATACCAATCTGGTTCACGATACCGGTAATTGAGGAGGTGGTTGTGAGAGTATTCGGATTTGAAATCAAACGCGCTTCGACAAGTAAGGATCTGGTTCTGCACACAGGTCCCGACATCGAGGTTGAACGCGAACCTATACGTAAACGTGCCGCCGCAGCGATGGCGTCAACACGTAACGCGTTTGGCATCAGGACCATTCCCCGCAGTCGGGTAGTTGACAGCATTGTCTTTCCAGCACCCATCAGTGACGATGTCTGGGATCAACAGTCGCTACTCAACGCAGTATCTCGCATCGAGAAGATGTTTGCTCAGGACTACTTTGACATTTGCGATATCGATCGCATCATCAAAGACTTCAAACTTGATCAAGCGCAATTCGGTTACGCGGGCGTGGCTTACAAGAAACTGCGTTCGCTTCATTGCGTACATTACAACACGATGTTACCGGGGATTGCTGAACAGATCCCTGAGCTCATCACGACCGTGTTCAGTGAAGGTCGCCTGCCGGTTAACAAAGATGCCCTCCGCATCGCAGAGAAGTTGATCTAAGGAAAGAATCATGAACCAGATAGCAACCACCGCCGCCCCGTCGTTCGAAGATCGTGTTGAAGCTGTTCACGGCAAGCCTGATGCTGGTATCAAAGCCAGGGCTGCTGTAGCCGGACGTAAGGCAGCCTACGCTGCCAAGCGTACATTCATGCTGATGGTCTACGGTTGCATCTTCGCCGGGGTGCTGCTCGCTGCTGCTGTTGGTTACTACGGCTACACGACGTTCACTAAAGGACACCTCTCCGATTACCGGCCATGTTCTGCTGATGTTGGCGGTATCGCGATTACAGGAACGAGGACGTTCAGTTACAGCTACAACGAACTCTTCGGATTCCGCTGGTTTAAACCGGCAGAGACTGATGAGAAAACCATCATCAACGTCACGGGTAACGCCATGCAGATCATCGGACTCACCGGCACCAAACATTGGTGGGGTGTGAACATCGATACTGGTGAGCGTGGACAACAGATCCTAAAACCTGCTGACTCCATAGTCTTCATTATCGGGAAGAAGATGAATGCCGTCGAATACAAGTCCTTTTGTCAGTAACGTCAACGACCTCTACGATCGCCACATCCGCATTAATAGTGGTGACGTCCCCGAAGAAGTTTGGGTGATAGAGATCAAACCGAGTAATCTGGAACGGATACTTGCTGAAGTTTCGGACTTCACGACTGTCGGTAAGAAGATGTTCTTGCTGCGACGTGAAGTCTACTTCTACGACCGAATCGTTTACGATAAAGCGGCCGGGACAATAGGGGTACTCTCTTCTCGTGAGTTCCTCTATAAGTACAAAGTGCCGACATTAGTTGATCGTATACGTCGGGGACTGTTCCGTTTTCATGATGCACTCGACATGGTCTCTACTGGGCGCTATGCGATCCAGCTGGTGGGTAGCGGTGAGTTGTTCCGCATCATCCACCTGTTTGCCGGCACCGAGATTACCCGTGAAAGTATTACGGGGTCTGTCGAGATGGAACTGTATACCGTAAAGGTTACTGACTGGCTCGTGGTCTCCGAAGACTTCAACAAACTCACTATAATGCATGACGATGAGTTTCGTCAGAAGTTTGTTTGCTGGGATGACCAAACCCCAAAGGCTGCTGTCGAAAGAGCCCACCACCATCTACAGTTGTTAAGTTCCAAGAACCCAGCAGCTGAAAGACAATTTGCTGAAACCATTATCCTCGGTAAAGCCGACCCTACGCAGGAACAAGATTGATGGACATTAAAGATTTCCTCGCAGCAAAGTTTGATAGCGAACTCAAAGAACACTTCCTCAAACTGGCGGACACCGGGAAGATCCCACTCGACCTGTTTCGCGATAAACCTAACCAGGAAGTTCTGGCACGGTACATCATGGGCGAAGTCGCAGAACTGCTGACCAAGGTCAAGTCGCCTGGTACG
>ERZ1463036.8-NODE-8-length-66279-cov-30.357408_pt1 | contig 66279 bp, 64 predicted proteins | sample MGYA00564485_ERZ1463036 | MGnify/ENA primary metagenome ERZ1463036 (study PRJEB39244, sample SAMEA3635127) | Helicobacter pylori | study: EMG produced TPA metagenomics assembly of PRJEB11511 data set (Assembly of a 5300-year-old Helicobacter pylori... | reverse complement strand
GGTGACTGGAGTTCAGACGTGTGCTCTTCCGATCTTATTAAAATATTTTAATAATATATCATTTAATGTTTTAAATTTTATATGTTTATAATTATTAATACTACAGGATAAAGCTTTCATTTTTAGAAAATATAATTGGTTTTTAAAAATAGTTATTTTTAATAACAAAGTAATTTAATAGGAATATAATGTAATGATTACTTAAAGGCGGTGGTTTTTTGAAAGTCCAAAATATAAAGATATTTGATGATACTTTTGTTTCATCAGGTTATCCTAATAAAAATTTTTCAAATGAAAATGTATTAGTAGTATTGAAAAGAGAAAACTTTGAGTGTGATGAAAATTTAATTAATTCACTTATAAAGTTTAATATTGAAGAAAATATATCTTCTTCAGATATATGTAAAGTAGAGCTTAAGCTTTTTGTAAGAAAGATTAGCTGTAATGGAATGTATATTGATATATTATATAATTTAGAAGATTATGATTTTGAATGTGTCGATTATGATACAGCTCCTAAGGGCAATTTATTTAAGAAAAATTTATTTATATCAGGAAAGTCACAAGGAAATTATATAAGTATAGATATAACTGAACTTTTTGAAGAATTTTCTGAACTTGACCTAGAAAATATAAGTATAACAATAAAATCATCAGATAATTATAATGGAGAGGTTATACTTGATTCATCTAGGTGTATTAATGGACCTATTTTAAGTATTTTATATAAGGAAAATTGTTGTTGTGATGGTATAGAAGGACCAAGAGGGCCAGAAGGACCAAGAGGAGAAGAAGGGCCAAGAGGACCAAAAGGCGAAATGGGATCAGAGGGACCAAGAGGACCGGAAGGTCCAAGGGGAGAAGAAGGACCAATAGGGCCAGTTGGTAAAGAAGGACCGGAAGGTGCGCAAGGTCCAAGAGGATATACTGGTGAAATTGGATTAATAGGACCAGAGGGTCCAAGAGGCCCAGAAGGACCTAAAGGAGAACAAGGAGAACAAGGAGAGGAAGGCCCAGAAGGTCCAGAAGGGCCAGTTGGTAAAGAAGGCCCAGAAGGCCCAGAAGGACCAAGAGGAGAAGAAGGTCCGATAGGTCCAGATGGTAGTGAGGGACCAAGAGGACCAGAAGGTCCAAGAGGAGAACAAGGACCAGAAGGATTAAGAGGACCAGAAGGACCAATGGGAGAGCAAGGACCAGAAGGAGAAAAAGGGGAGGAAGGACCTGAGGGACCTCAGGGAATTCAAGGACCTATTGGAAAAATAGGACCAGAGGGTCCAAGAGGACCAGAAGGACCAGAAGGACCAATGGGTATAGAAGGGCCGCAAGGACCACAAGGAATAGAAGGACCAGAGGGGCCACAAGGAGAACAAGGAGAAGAAGGTCCAGAAGGACCTCAAGGTATCCAAGGATTAAAAGGTGAAAGGGGTCCAAGAGGACCAGTAGGACCAATGGGACCAAAAGGAGATAAAGGTGATAAAGGAGAGCAAGGAGCCAGAGGGCCAGAAGGAATACAAGGGCCTAAAGGAGAAAAAGGGGAACAAGGTCCAGAAGGGCCAGAGGGACCACAGGGAATTCAAGGGCCAGTAGGAGCAAGAGGACTAAGAGGAGAAAAAGGAGAAAAAGGAGATCCAGGAGAACAGGGATTAAGAGGTCCAGAAGGACCAAGAGGACCGCAAGGTATTCAAGGTGAAAGAGGACCAAAAGGAGATCAAGGGGAACAAGGACCAGAAGGAGAAAAAGGATCAGAAGGACCAAGAGGTAAAATTGGCCCGGAAGGACCAAAAGGAGATATTGGCCCAGTTGGCCCAGTTGGCCCAGAAGGACCAAGAGGACCACAGGGATTAAAAGGAGAAAAAGGAGACATAGGGCCAATAGGACCAATGGGATTAGCAGGACCAAGAGGAGAAGAAGGACCAATAGGCCCAGAAGGACCAGAAGGCCCAGAAGGTAAAGAAGGACCAAGGGGACCAGAGGGGCCACAAGGAGATAAAGGAGATAGAGGAGAAGAAGGACCGATGGGACCAATAGGACCAAGAGGACCACAAGGATTAAAAGGAGATAAAGGAGATAGAGGAGAAGAAGGACCAGTAGGTCCAATAGGAGTTATGGGACCTAGAGGAGAGCAGGGCCCAGAAGGTAAGGAAGGACCAAGGGGACCAATTGGGCCAGAAGGACCAAGAGGACCAGAAGGACCAAAGGGAGATCAAGGAGAGCAAGGCCCAGTAGGACCACAGGGTCCAGAAGGACCAAGGGGACCAGAGGGAGCAAAAGGAGCTCAAGGAGAAAGAGGTCCAGAAGGAGAAAAAGGCCCAATAGGATTAAGAGGACCACAGGGGCCAGAAGGTAAAGAAGGACCAAGAGGTCCAAAAGGAGATCCAGTAACTGATGAATATGCATATATTTCTAGTGATAAGTGTCAATTAGTTCAAGGACACGATGAAATAAAGCTTTTTGAAAATATAATTATATCAGGAACATCAATACAACATGTTGAAGGAGCAAGCAATATATGCTTAGAGAATGGAAGTTATTTAGTGAACTTTTCAACATCTGTTTCAGGAGAAGTTTGCTCAATTGCTGAGGTAAGATTAATTTTAAATGGAAAGTCAGTTGGTATAGCAGCTAGTGAAATAATTAAAAAAGGTATGATTACTAATATATCAAGTAGCGCAATAATAAATGTTTGCGATTGTGACAATAAAGCTTTTCTTAAATTAGTAAATGGAAGTAAAATTCCTTTAACTTATTTCCTAACTCATATAAATATATTAAAAATAGTATAATTTAAACAAATAAGGTATAAGATTAAATCTTATACCTTATTTTTAGTGTTATTTAAATTAAATTTTATATTAATAAAGTGAAAAGTGTAATAATTAAATACAAATTTAAAAGATAATGTAATATACTAAAAATAAAGAAAATTTAAGTAGGAGGTGTAAATATATTGAGTATATTTGTTGTTATAGTAATATCATTAATAACATTAAATATTATTTTAGCTTTTTCTTTAATTTTTATAGAAAGAAAAGATCCAACTACAACTTGGGCTTGGCTTTTAATATTTATATTATTACCTGGTTTAGGATTTGTAATTTATATGCTTTTAGGACAAAATTTTAGTAGACAGAAATTGTTTAGAGAAAAAATATTAAGTGATGTAAATAAAAAAAAGAGATTAAATGAATTATTAAATGATGAAAGTGGACATGATGGTGGAAAAAGATTTTTAGATTTAAGAAGAATGAATTATAACAATAGTGGTGCTAGGTATACGATTGGAAATGAAGTAGATATATTCACAGATGGTGAAATGAAATTTGAGAAGTTGTTAGAAGATATACATAATGCTAAAAAGTATATTCATATTCAATATTATATATTTAGAAAAGATTTATTAGGTACAAAAATAATAAAAGCTTTAGAAGAAAGGCTAGCACACGGTGTTGAAGTAAGATTGTTAGTAGATAGTATGGGATCTTACAAGATAACTAAAAGAAAATTGAAAACATTTTTAGAACTTGGTGGAAAATTCGCTATATTTTTCCCGGGAATTCTTCCACACATTAATACACGTATAAATTATAGAAATCATAGAAAAATTGTTGTAATTGACGGAGAGTATGGCTATGTAGGTGGTTTTAATGTTGGAGATGAATATATAAGTCGTGATAAAAAAATTGGATATTGGAGGGATACTCACGTAAGGATAAAAGGAAAGGCAGTTAATGATTTAAATGAAAGATTTTTATTGGATTGGTGCTATGCATCAGAAGAAAATATAGAAGATTTTAGAGCGTTTATGCCAAAACATAAATATGCAGATGGGGATGTTGGAGTTCAAATAGTAACAAGTGGTCCAGATCATAATGAAGAATATATTAAAAATGCATATATAAAGATGATAAATAATGCAAAGAAAAGTGTATATATAACATCACCTTATTTTGTTCCGGATGAACCAATGTTTGAATCTATAAGATTGTCAGCATTATCTGGAGTAGATGTTAGAATTTTAATACCAGGGAAACCAGACCATATGTTTATGAAATGGGCAGCTGATTCTTATATAGGTGAGCTTTTAAAAGCAGGAGCAAGGGTTTATTATTATCAAAAGGGTTTTATTCATTCAAAAACTTTAGTTGTAGATAAAGCAGTTTCTAGTATTGGAACTGCAAATATGGATATGAGAAGTTTTTATCTTAATTTTGAAGTTAATGCATTTATTTTTGATGAAAATAAGGCAAAAGAATGTGAAAATGACTTTATGATGGATTTAAAAGATTCTACGGAAATAAAACTCGAGAAATTTGTAAATAGGTCAAGAGGTAGAAGAATTATGGAATCTATAGTAAGATTGCTAGCCCCAATACTTTAAAATAGTTATTTTAAAATTTTTTTGATATTATTTTTATTATAAATTAAACAACATAATTAGTTAGTATCTTATAAAATAAAAATGAGCTTAAGGGCTCTTTTTTATTTTATAAGATGTAATAGTCCATAAAATATTATGTTTATGGTAAACTATTATAAGAATTAATAGTAATTTACTATAATTAATAAATAAAATTAGGCTATTTATTAAAAAATTCATGAAAATTAAAAGAGGTGCTTTATGAAAAAACTTTTAGTTAATTTAGGAGATAACTCTTATAACATAGAAATAGAAAAAGGATTAATAAAAAATGTAGGAAAGAAAATAAAAGAATTATTTAATTGTAATAAAGTGTTTATTTTAACTGATAAAAATGTAGATGAATATTATGGTGATATAGTAGAAAAATCATTAGAAGAAGCTGGGTTTGAAACATCAAAATATGCAATTATTCCAGGGGAAGAAAGTAAGTCATTTAACTCTCTTTTACCTATATATAATAAATTATTAGACTTTAGGGTAACTAGAAAAGATTTAATAATAACTTTAGGTGGAGGTGTTGTTGGAGATCTTGGTGGATTTATTGCATCAACATTTTTAAGGGGTGTACCTTTTGTACAAATTCCAACAAGTTTACTTTCACAAGTTGATAGTAGTGTTGGAGGAAAGGTTGGAGTTGATTTAGAAAGAGGAAAAAACTTAGTTGGAAGTTTTTATCAACCGAAACTTGTTTTAATTGATCCATGTGTTTTAAATACATTAGAAGAAAAGTTTTTTAAAGATGGAATGGGAGAAGTTATAAAGTATGGATTCATAAAGGACTTTGAGCTTTATAAACTTTTAAATAGTTTAAATAGCAGAGAAGAAGTTATGGAGAATATAGAACATATAATTTATACTTGCTGCAATATTAAAAGAGAAATAGTAGAAAGAGATGAAAAAGATTTAGGAGAAAGAATGATTTTAAACTTTGGTCATACTTTAGGTCATGCAATAGAGAAAAAATATGGATTTAAAGAGTTTACTCATGGAGAAGCTGTTGGAATTGGTATGTATTTAATTACAAAGCTTTCAGAAGAAAAAGGATTGGTTTTAAATAATTATTCTGAAAATGTTAAAGAAATATTAGTAAGACATGGTCTTCCATTTAATATAGATTTAGGTGATAAAGATGAAATAATAGAAACTATATCATTAGATAAAAAGAATATGGGAAGTGTTTTAAAGGTTGTAATTATGAAAGAAATAGGAAATGCAGAAGTTTATAATACAACAATAGATTTCTTTAAATAGAAGGGAGAACTATTTTATGGCTAGTATTAAAATTGGAAATAATAAATTAAGTGGTGAAGTTTTAATTCCTCCTTCAAAAAGTATGGCCCATAGAGCGGTAATTTGTGCATCTTTAAGTAATGAGGAAAGCTTAATTAAAAATATAGATTTATCAGATGACATAATAGCAACAATAAATGGAATGAAGGCTCTTGGAGCTCAAATAGAAATTTTAGAAAATTCATTAAGAATAAAAGGAATAAACTTAAATAATAAATCTTTTAAAGAAGATAGAATAATAGATTGTAATGAATCAGGTTCAACTTTAAGATTTTTAATTCCAATTGCTACATTAGTAAATGGAACTAATAGATTTATAGGCAGAGGAAATTTAGGAAAAAGACCATTGAATATTTATTATAATATATTTGAAAATAATAATATTAATTATACATATAAAGAAAATGAACTTGATTTTGTGTTTTCTGGAAAATTAAAATGTGGAGATTTTTATGTAAGAGGTGATGTAAGTTCACAATTTATAACAGGACTTATGTTCACATTACCATTATTAAATGGAGATTCAAAAATTATTATAGAAGGAAATTTAGAATCAAAAGGATATATAGATTTAACATTAAAAGCACTTAATGATTTTGGAATTATTATAAAAAATAAAAATTATAAAGAGTTTTTTATAAAAGGAAATCAAAAATATAAAGGAAGAGAATATAAAGTTGAAGGGGATTATTCGCAAGGAGCATTCTTTTTATGTGCTGATGCAATAGGAAATAAGGTTTTATGTGATGGATTAAATATTAATTCTCTCCAAGGTGATAAAGAGGTTATAGATATATTAGAAAGAATGGGAGTTAAATTTGAAATAAAGTTAGATAAGATAATTGGTTATTCAAATGAAACCTTTGGTACAATTATTGATGCATCAGGTTGTCCTGATATTATACCTATATTATCAGTAGTAGCAGCTCTATCTAATGGAAAAACAGAGATAATAAATGCAAGAAGACTTAGAATAAAAGAGTGCGATAGACTTCATGCAATAAATTTAGAACTTTCAAAGCTTGGAGCTAAAATAGTTGAGAAAGAAGATTCATTAATTATATATGGAATAGAAAACTTTAATGGAAATGTTGAAGTTTGGAGCCATAAAGACCATAGAATTGCTATGATGCTTTCTATAGCTGCAACTAGATGTAAAGAAAGTATAATACTTAAGGATTTTGAGTGTGTATCAAAGTCTTATCCAAGATTTTTTGAAGATTTTAAAAGACTAGGAGGAAAAGTAGAATGAGCGGAGTTTTTGGAAACAATATAAAGTTATCTATATTTGGAGAATCTCATGGAAATGCTATTGGTATAACTATAGATGGACTTCCTTCTGGTTTTAATATAGACTTAGATAAAATTAATTTTGAAATGGAAAGAAGAGCTCCAGGAAGAAATAATTTATCAACTGCTAGAAAAGAAGGAGACAAAGTAGAAATATTAAGTGGAATATTTAATGAAAAAACTACAGGTACACCTCTTTGTGGAATAATAAAAAATGCTGATAAAAGATCTAAAGATTATAGTAAGCTTAAAAATTTAATGAGACCTGGTCATGCAGATTATACAGGTTTTGTTAAATATAGTGGATTTAATGATTATAGAGGTGGAGGACATTTTTCAGGAAGAATAACAGCACCAATTGTTTTTGCTGGTGCAATATGTAAACAAATATTAAAAGAAAAAGGAATAAAAATTGTATCTCACATAAAGAGTATTTATAATATAGAAGATGATAGTTTTGATTATACAAATATAAATGACGAATTAATAAATAGTCTTCCAAAAGAAGAATTACCTTTAATAAACAAATCATTAGAAGAAAAGATAAGAGAAAAAATATTAAATGCTAAAAGATTAGGAGATTCTGTTGGAGGAGTTATTGAATGTGCAATAGTAAATGTAAACCCGGGAATAGGTGATCCATTTTTTGATTCAGTAGAATCAGTTTTAGCACATCTTTTGTTTTCAGTACCAGCTGTTAAAGGTGTTGAATTTGGAGAAGGTTTTAATATTACAAAGCTTATGGGTTCAAAAGCTAATGACGAATTTTACTATGAAGAAAATAAAGTAAAAACTAAAACTAATAATAATGGTGGAATATTAGGTGGAATAACAAATGGTATGCCAATAGTATTTAAAGTTGCAATAAAACCTACTGCTTCTATATTAAAGCCACAACATACTATAAATATAGAAGAAAAAATAGAAGAAGAATTAAATATAGAAGGAAGACATGACCCTTGTATAGTACAAAGAGCCTTACCTGTTATTGAAAGTGTAGCAGCTATAGGGATTTTAGAACTTTTGAAAGGACGATAGTAATTATGAATTTAGAAGACTTCAGAAAAGAGATTGATAATATAGATAAAGAAATTACAAGATTATTTGAAGAAAGAATGGATGTTGTCCTTAAAGTTGCAGAATATAAAAAGAAAAATAACTTAGAAATATTTCATAAGGGAAGAGAAGAAGATGTAATTAATAAAAATATACATAGATTAAAAAATAAAGATTATAAAGAAGAATTGAAGAAATTCTTTATTGAAATGATGGAAATATCTAAATCACTCCAAAAAAGAAAGTTAAATAGAGAAAGTTATGGATTAATTGGGGAAAAACTTTCTCATTCATTTTCTCCTGAAATTCATAAATTTATATTTAATAAGCTTAATATTGAAGGAGAGTATAATTTAATTGAAATACCAAAAGATGAAATGAAAAATATAAAAGAAACATTAAAGAAATTAGATATTAAAGGAGTTAATGTAACAATACCATATAAAGAAACAGTTATTAAAGATTTAGACTTTGTTTCAGAAGAAGCTAAAAAAATTGGTGCAGTTAATACAATATTTAATAAAAATAATAAACTTTTAGGTTATAATACTGATTATTATGGATTTAAATATATGTTAGAATATAAAGACATTAATGTTTTTGATAGAAAAGTTATGGTTCTAGGAACTGGTGGTGCTAGCAAGGCAGTAGTTACCTATTTATTAGATAATGGTGCTAAAGAAATAATTATAGTAAGCAGAAATAAAAAACAACTATATAAGGATATTAAAAATATAAAAGTTCTAACTTATGATGAAATAAATGATATAGAAGGATATGCACTTATAAATACAACTCCTGTTGGGATGTATCCAAATATTCATAATTCTCCTGTTTCTTTTGAGATAATTGAAAAATTTGATGTATTAATTGATCTAATATATAATCCACTTAAAACAAAGTTTTTAAAAATTGGTATGGAAAAAGGCAAAGTAACTTGTGATGGACTTATGATGCTTGTATTACAAGCTATAAAAGCAGAAGAAATATGGCAAGAGAAAAGTATTGATAAACAAATTGCATTAGAGATATATAATAAACTTTTAAAACTTTTGAATTGAGGCGAAGTTATGGAAAAGAAAGATAAAATAATTCTTATTGGAATGCCAGGCTGTGGCAAAACTACAATAGGTAAAATTTTAGCGAAAGAGCTTTCGTATAACTTTTATGACATGGACGATTATATTGAAAAAATAGAAGGTAAATCTATTAAAGAATTATTTAGTCATTCAGAAGAAAGATTTAGAGAAGCTGAAACTAAAGCTTGCACTGAACTTATAAAGAAGAAAAGATGTGTTATAGCATCAGGTGGTGGCGTAATAAAAAAAGATATTAATATTGATATACTAAAATCAGGAATTATTATATTTATAAATAGACCAAATGAAAAAATAATTGGAGATATTGATATATCGAAAAGACCTTTATTAAAAGATGGAAAAGAAAAACTTTATAAATTATATAATGAAAGATTTCACAAATATAAAAACTCTTGTGATATTGAAATTTTAAATGAAGGCTTTATAAGAGATGTTATTAATTCAATAAAACGTAGTTTAAAGGGAAAAATTAAATAAATATTTATTATATGTTTTATAAATAACAGAATTCAGGGGTTAATTATAGCTTATAATAAGTTTTGGAGGAAAGTACATATGATTATTGCAATGAATAAAAATGCAACAGATGATGATATAAAAAAAATTAGAGAATGTGTAGAAAAATTAGGTCTTAGTACATATTTATCAGTAGGGGATAATTATACTATAGTTGGAGCAATGGGGGAAACTGCAATATTAGATGAAAAGAAATTATTAAGATTTGATGGTGTAGATAAAGTAATTAAAATTGAAGAACCTTTTAAAAAAGCAAATAGAATATTTAAACCAGATGATACAATAGTAGATGTTTTAGGTAATAAAATAGGTGGAGGAAATCTTGGAATTATGGCTGGGCCTTGCTCTGTAGAAAGTGAAGAACAAATTATTGAAATTGCAAAAAGTGTTAAAAATTCAGGAGCAAATTTTTTAAGAGGTGGAGCATTTAAACCAAGAACTTCCCCATATAGTTTTCAAGGTTTAGAACTTGATGGACTTAAACTTTTAAAAAAGGCTAAAGAAGTAACTGGTTTACCAATAGTTACAGAACTTATGTCAACTGATTACTTAGACGAATTTGTTGAAAATGTAGATGTAATTCAAATTGGTGCTAGAAATATGCAAAACTTTGATCTTTTAAAGCAAGTTGGTAAAACAAGAACGCCAGTACTTTTAAAGAGAGGGCTATCAGCAACAATAGAGGAATGGCTTATGTCAGCAGAATATATAATGGCAGGTGGAAATGAAAATGTAATTCTTTGCGAAAGAGGAATTAGAACCTTTGAAACAGCAACAAGAAATACATTAGATTTAAGCGCTATACCAGTTATAAAAAGATTAAGTCATTTGCCAGTAATAGTTGACCCAAGTCATGCAGCAGGATACTGGTATTTAGTAGAACCTCTTGCAAAGGCGGCTATAATGGCGGGAGCTGATGGGCTTATGATAGAAGTACATAATGATCCAAAAAATGCTTTAAGTGATGGACAACAATCAATAAAACCTGAAAACTTTGATAATCTTATGAAAAAAATTAAAAGAATTGCAGAGTTTGAAAGAAAAATAATTTAATTGTTAAAGTAGAGAGAGTTTATTCTCTCTATTTTTTTACTTCAAAATATAATAGATTTTTATTAAATATTTTTCTCTTACTAGGTAAAACTAAATTTAAATAAATTAAATTTATAAAATATATAGTATTTAAATATAAAATAAATTTAAATAGGAGGTTTTTATGATTAAAGCAAAGGGTGAAGAAAAGGAAAAGAAAAGAGAAGTAGTTAAGGAACATACAAATAGAAAAAGAAATTTAAAGAAAGAAGAAATTGATTGGGAACTTATAAGGTAGAGTAAAATAGAGAAACTTTAAGTTTCTCTATTTTATTTTATGTAATTATATAGAAAAAATATAAAAATATGTATTAATATAGAGGGGAATTTGTTATTATGTTTTATAAGGAGGGGGAGTAAATGGGTATTAATTATAAGAAGATTGGGAAAATTACATTAATAATTATTTCTAATATTTTGTTTTTAATTTATAGTTATTTTTCAACTATGCTTTGGTTAACAACTTTTACATTTTCAATAGAGGGAATCTCTATTCCTATTAGTGAGTTTTTATATTTCTTTAAAATTGTAATAGTACTTGCCATTATAGCTATTATACCCTTAGTATTTTCAAAGTATTTATTAATAAACATAATAATAACTATAGTAATGGCTATGGGATGGCTTATGACTTCAATAAATTCACCAACAAAAGAAATAATGAATATGAATATCTACGGCTTCTCGCTTAATATGATTTTAATTGCCCTTATGTCTTATTCAATTATAATAAAAAAACTAAATAAAAAATCAGATAAATTAAGTGTTATTTAAGTGGATAATATGAATAAACTTAAAAGATTAAAAAGAATAAATAAAATTTTTAATATTATTTAATAATTATTATTTAATAATAATTAAAAATGATATATAATATGTTTAATGGATAAAGCTTATAACTTAAGGAGGAGAATTTATTATGATTAACAATATGAGAGAGGTTGAAATATTTAATAAAGTAAAAGAAAATGATGTAGTTACTTCATTTTATATGAGACCGGTTGATAAAGGTGAGTTAAAGAAAAATATGCCAGGTCAATTTATATCAATAAGCCCTATTAAAGAAGGAAAAGATAAAGAAGAAATAAGACAATATAGTTTATCAATGAAGCCTGGTTCAAATTTTTATAGAATAAGTATAAAAAGAGAAGAACATGGATTAGTATCAAGATATATGCATGACAAAATAAATATTGGAGATACAATATTCATAACTGAACCACTTGGAAATTTCATCCTAAAAGAAGATAATAGACCAGTAGTTTTATTAAGTGGTGGTATTGGAGTTACACCAATGATGTCAATGTTATATAAATCTTTGGAGGATAAGAGAGATGTAACATTTGTACAAGCTGTTTTAAATTCAACTGCTCATACATTTAAGAGTGAAATTAAAGAATTAAAGAAAAATAATAAAAATATGAAAACAGGTGTATTTTATCAAACACCATTAGATTCTGATATATTAGGTGAAGATTATGATGAAGTTGGATTTATAACAAAGGAATGGATAGAAGAAAACTTACCTAAAGATGGAGATTTTTATTTTTGTGGACCGCTAGGATTTATGAAGCACATATATGATACATTAAAAGGAATGGGAGTCAAAGATGATTCTATACATTATGAAATGTTTGGTCCTTCAAAGGATTTAGCAAATTTATAATTGTATGAATATAATATATTAAGTATAAGAAATTATGGCTGGACTTAGTGATAGACTTTGCCCAGCCATTTTTTATTTATTTTTATTATACTCATCAATTAATTCATATATAGTTTTTGAAGTAGTATCTTTCATTGAATATCCAAGTAGTTTAAGCATATTATCTAGAGATTCTTCTGATGATGTCTCTATTTCTATGTAAGGAAATGGACAAAAATCTTTATCATTTATATCTATTTCAACTAATCCATCTAAAAGCTTATAACTTTCTCTATATTTTTTTATAGATTGATGAAGTTTAAGACCAAGGGCTTTAAATATTCCTTCTGCCATAATTTTATTATCAACTATAACTTCATTTTCTTCCATTTCTTTAAATTTTCCTTGAGATAACATTTTTTTTGTTGTCATAAATATAATTTCTTTATTATTTAGTTTGTCATTTATAGTTCTTATTCTTGCATAACCTTTATTTTTAAGTAATCTTCCATCTTCAAAATCATAAATATCATTAATTTGATCCTCAGACTTTACAAGTTTAGCATTTAAATCTTTAAGTTTACTTCTCATATGGTCTACATCTATATTTATAATTCTAGTTTCTAATTCTTTTGCCATAAAAGATTCCTCCTAAATTTATTTATTTATAATATTATATCAGATACATATTAAATTATATTAAATATAATAATTTATTTAAGTTATGTTAAAACTAGGTTAGAAAACATTGATATTTGTGAATAAATGATAAATAAATAGTAATGAGTATTAACTTTATTTTAAATAATAGATAGAATTGATTTGTATAAAACAAATTTTTATAAAAACAAAGATTTGGAGGAATTTATTTTGGAGATATTAGGAATATTCTCAGGACTTATAGGTGGATTAGGTTTATTTCTTTTTGGAATGAAATTAATGGGAGATGGTCTTGAAAACGCTGCAGGGGATAGACTAAAGGGAATAGTTGAAAAAGTCACTAGTAATAGGTTTATAGGTGTTCTAATAGGAGCATTAGTTACTGCCATAATTCAAAGTTCTAGTGCAACAACTGTTATGGTAGTTAGTTTTGTAAATGCAGGTATAATGAATTTAATTCAAGCAACTGGTGTAATAATGGGAGCTAATGTTGGGACAACAATAACAGCTCAAATGGTTTCACTTGATTTAGAAAGCATAGCACCATTAGTAATTGGTATTGGTGTATTCATAACATTTATAGCAAAAAGTAAAAAGCATAGAGATGTTGCAAGTATACTTTTAGGATTTGGGTTATTATTCTTAGGAATGGGATTAATGTCAGATGCTATGAAACCAATTGCAGAGTCAAATATGTTTAAAGAATTTGTATTTTTAGTTGGAAATAATAGAATATTAGGATTATTAACTGGTGTTGTTATGACTGCTATAGTTCAAAGTTCATCAGCAACAACTGGTATACTTATAGCACTTGCAACAACTGGAGCAATAGATCTTTATGTTGCTATACCAATAATTTTAGGATGTAACATAGGGACATGTGTAACAGCTCTACTTTCATCTGTTGGTGCTAATAGAACTGCTAAAAAGGCAGCTATAATACATCTTTTATTTAATAGTATAGGTACATTAATTTTCTTACCTTTTATAGGAATATTAATAGAAACAGTTCAGGCTATAAGTGGAACTGATATAACAAGACAAATAGCTAATGCTCATACAATATTCAATATTATAGTTACTCTTATTTTATTACCATTTGCAAATATATTAGTATTTATTGCAAATAAAATATTACCAGGTGATGGAGAGATAGAAAGAAATGGAGCATTATATTTAGATGAAAAGTTACTTGAAACTCCAGTTATTGCTGCAGTTCAAGCAGAAAAAGAAACTATAAGAATGGCTAATAAAGCTATGGAAAACTTTGAGCTTGCCATGAAAGCTTTCTCTGAAGATAATGAATCATACATAGATCAAGTTATTAAAAATGAAGTATTAATAAATACATTAGAGAGAGAAATTGCTGATTATTTAGTTAAAATTTCTCAACAAGAATTATCAGATGATTTATCTAATGAAGTTACATCAGCATTTAATGTAATAAATGATATAGAAAGAATTGGAGATCATGCTAAAAATATAGCAGACTTAGCAAGAGAAAAAATATATGAAAAAGTTACTTACAATGATGAAGATAAACATGATTTAAAAGTTATGTTTAATACTACATTAGAATCAATGGAAATGGCAATAAGGACTTACGGCGAAAAAGACGTTAAAAAGGTTTGTAAAATAGATAAATTAGAAGATGCAATTGATGCTATGGAAAAAGAACTTAGAATTAGTCATATTAGAAGACTTAATAATGGTAAAACAACTGCATATGCAAGTGTAATATTCTTAGATGTTATAAGTAATTTAGAAAGAATAGGAGATCATGCAGCTAATATTGCAGAAAGTATTTAAAAAATAAGGACTATTTAGTCCTTATTTTTGTTTAAATGATTATTTAACTTATTACTATTTGAAAAGGTTTTTATTTTATTAAAATTAAAGTCCATAATAATAAATTTATTATTTGATTTCATTACAATAGAATCAGAGGTTATATTATAAAGATTATAATTAACTTCAGGTTTAAAATTTTTACTTTCTCCAGTAGAAGTATTAATAATACTTAAATTATTATAACTTTGGTAAACGATATATTTATCGTTAAATAACATTTCATTTATAGTATCAGAGCAATTTAACTTATAATTATAATATTTATGTTCTGAATTATTATAAATACTAGCTATATAATTATTATCAGAATAACTTAAGTAACCAATAGTATCATTGAAGATATAAAATTGAAGTATATTATCCATATTTTTAAGTATTTGCTTAATAACTCTTAAGTTTCCAGTTTTAATATTTAAAGATATAATTTGTGGTGGTGAATTTTTTTGCTCAACTATACCATATAGATGATTATCTTTGTAGTAAAAGTCTCTAAGTAATAAAGATGGGGTTTTAGGCATAAATCCATTAAAACTATCTATTATTTCATTAGTTCCTTTTTTTAGTACAACAACAGCACCATCATAAGAAACTTTTATTGTTCTATCTTCATCAATATCTAAAGTATTTGGAGCATAATTAATATCAAAGTCTAAATTATATTCTTTGTAATTTTTGTCATATTCTAATTTTTTAAATTTACCTTTTTTAGAAATAATATAATCACCAATTATAGTTGTATTATAAGGTTGTGATTTATTATTTAAAATTGTTGTATATAATTTTTGTGATTTTGTATTGAAAAAGTAATTTTCAATCACTATATTATCATTATACCTATAAATATCAGATGTTTTATTTACATATTTTAAAATAGGTTTTTCTATGGATAAATTATTATTAAAATCTAATGGTAAAGATACAAAAGTTTTAAGATTTTCATCAGTATTTTTTATTGTGTATATTGTATTTTTATAAAGTAATAAATTATCTTTATATAAAGGAGCTGTTTCATTTAATATTTTATTATTATCTATAGAATATAAATAAATTTTGTTTTCAAAAAGAAATGCAGCTTTATTTAAATCAATAGTAACAGGTATTTCAGCACGAATATTAGATTTAAAAATATTAGTTGATTTATTAGTATTTAAGTCAAGTATATTTATAAAAGAACCTTCTTTGTCAATACCTGAATATATAAGCTTATTATCAGTTACTTCAAAATCTTTTATAGCAAAAAGATTATTAGAATTTTCTACTCCACTTAATAGTAATTGAGTTTTTTTGTTATTTATATTGATAGATATGATTTCTTCAGATATTAAGTCATGTATAAAAATAAAGTTATTATTACTTTTAGCAGTTGTAATATAAATAGATTTATTATTATCTTTATTTAAGTCTTTTAAATTAAAAATTTCCTTTTTGTTATTATTATTTTTATTATAAGTTGTAAGAATTAAAAAGTTTTTTTCATTTATATCATTAGTATTTCCATTTGATGTTGAAAGTGTAAAATAGTAATTTGAATTATTATTAGTAAAAAATATTGAATTAAATTTATTAGAATCATATTTTACAAACAACACAATTACAAAAGTAATAACAATAAATATATTTGTTATTATAGTTGTTTTTTTCATATTGATTAGTTAGTCCCTCCTAAAAGTGTTAATAAAATTTAAAAAAATTATGCTTCACCATAAGTAGAGGAAAAGTAAAGAATTCCCGATTTTTTAACTTTAAAATTAAAAAAATTACTTTTATCATTAGCTTTAAAGTTTGTAATCTTATAAATTTTTGAATTTTCCTTTTCTAAAATTTCAGCATCTAAATTAGTTTGAAATTCATTAATTTCAAAGTTATATTTAATAGCTTCAATAGGATAGCCAGTTAAAAACAATTTAGATCTAATAGATAATTCTGGAGTTGTATGAAATACTATAAGTAGTAATGCAAACATACCAATTAAACTTAATAATATTTTTTTTAATTTGATTCTTGACGGATTAAACTCTTTAGAAAACTTTCCCATAAAATACCCCTTATTTAATAAATATATTTACATTATAACAAAATTTACAAAAATTTCTATAAAAATATAGAATATTTATTTTTTTGACTTTTATAAGAGCCAATTTAAAAGAATAAATTTCAAAATTTTTATGTTAAAATATAAAATGTTATTGAAATTTTGGTTGGAGGATTTTTATTTTATGGAGTATATAAACGATATTAATATAAATGAAGCTGTTATACATATTTTAGATAGTAATGGGGGAGAACCTATATTAAATGAATATTCATTGGATTTAAATGAAGATATATATAAATTTATATTTAAACATATAGAAAAGTGTTTTAAAGATGAGGAATTAAAGTATGCTAAATTTAATGAAGGAAGAAGCATTGTAAAAGAAGTAACACAAGATTTTTTAAATGGGATAGATAATGATTTAATAAGCCTTTCAAAAGAACTTGCAAGACAGATGTTTGCAATAATGAATGGAAATACTAATATACCTTCTTGTGATTTAATTATAGCATCTATAGTAACAGATAAGGGGCCTATGATTGCAATATTAAAAATGGATTATATAAAGAATTTTACACATAAAGTAGATTTTATAGATAATAAAATAGGAATTGGAATAGTACCTCAAGCAGCAGGACTTCCAGGAAGTTCTCAAAAGATTCAAAAGGCAGCTTTTATAAAGCCTATAAGGGAAGACGACAAATATAATCTTATGGTGCTTGATAAGCAAAAGAAAAGTAAAAACGAAGATGAATATGGCGCAAATTATTTTATAAATAATTTTTTAGGATGCTCTATAATAACTAATGAAAGAGATATGACAAAAACATTTTTAAAAGCTACAGAAACTTGGACGAGAGAAAAATTTCAAGAAGATGCAGATAGAGCAGAAAGAGTTAGATCAACGGTAAAAAATAAACTTAAAGAGGAAGAAATTATAAATATTGATAATCTTTCGGATGAACTATTTAACAATGAAAGTACAATGAAAAATGAATTTTCAAGTTTTGTTAAATCGCAAGGAATTGAAAATGTAGAAGTAGATAAAACTTGGGTTGAGAAAAAGTTAAAAAGGGTAAGACTTAAAATTGATAAAGAAATAGATCTTTATATAGATGAAGAAGTTTATAATGATCAAGATAAGTTTGAAATAGTAAGAAATGGTGATGGAAGTATAAATATGGTAATAAAAAGGGTTAAAAATTATATAGAAAAATAAGAAAGTTTATTATTATATTTAAATAATTAAAATAAAATTTAGATTAGAAAATATAATTTTTATTAAATAGGGATTAAAATTATCTTACTTGCAAATAATAATGTAGTAAATAAAACAAAGGAGTGGTTTTATAATGGCTACATTAAGATGTGGAGTTAATGAATGTGCTCATAATAAAGAAAATTTTTGTTGTAATCAATCAATAAAAGTTGGTGGAGTTCATGCAAATATTGCTGCACATACAGCATGTGAGAGCTTTGATGAAAAAGGCAATGAAATGACTAGCTCAATTGAACAATCACCAAATCCTAATATGGCAATTAGTTGTAATGTATCTAATTGCATACATAATGAAAATCAAAGATGTGTATCAAATTATGTTGATATATCTTCAAGTGTATCAACTTATGGAAATACTACACAATGTTCATCATTTACTCAAAAATAAAAAAATCTTCTACCAATTTAATTGGTAGAAGATTTTTTTATAATATATTTTCTATGGTTATATTTTGTAATTTCATTAATCTTTCAGCATTATATTTAATCAAATGAAGACTCACGAGAGAATTACTAAGGTCTTTTGATTTTATAAGAACAGTAAGTTTAACTGATTCATCAATTATAGAATCTATATCTAGATGATTAAGGTATATTGTGTAGATAAAAGCATTTGATTTTAATAAATTGAGTAATTCTACACTATAATTATAAGCAGTTTCAAAATCATTGCTATCTATTGTTGCTTCTAAGGTATTACTTCTAGAAATTATATCTGAACAAAGTGTTTGAATTTTTGAGTCAGAGAAAACAATGAAAGTAGTAACTGTTAAAAATAATATTAAAGATACTATTATATTTTTCATTTAATTCCCTCCTTTTGTGTATTTATCAAACAATTGATATTTAAAGTTTCCTTCTGTATCATAAAGTGCAATTAAAATTTTCTTAATATCGTGTAGTCCATATTTTTTTAATTCTTTTTTTATCCATTCATCATCCTTATTGACCTTAGTTAAAGGATTTTTATTAATCTTACCATCTGAGATTAATATTTTAGGAAGTTTAGGACTTGTTTGATTAGATTTACTATTTTCCTTATTACCTTTAGATTGATTTTGAGTTTGAGAAGTTTGGGAATTAGAAGTACCACTAACGGTATTAGGCAATATTGATATGTGACCATTTGTTTCTAATATTGCATATTGTATTTCTTCCAAATCAAAATAACCAAGCAAACGAATTTCCTCCATAAGTTCATCTATATTAATTTGTTGACTTTTAAGAGCAGAATACATTATTTTACTTTTATAAATAAGTATAGCAGGTTCACCCTCTATTAATCTTCTTGCAAATTGACATTTTAATTGTATTTGGGATAATAGTCCCTTTAAAAGCAATAAAGTTATTATCGGCACTATACCTAATATAAGAGGAAGCCTAGCATCTTGCATAGGTATAGAAGCTAAGTCTGAAATCATTATAGTTATTACAAACTCATAAGGCTGAAGTTCGCCAATTTGACGCTTTCCCATAAGTCTCATTGTTATTACAACTATTATATATAAAATAGTTGTTCTAAAAAAAATATTAAACATAAATAACACCTCATAAATAATATTTGTAAATTTAAGTGTTTTATTCAAAATATAAATATAATAAGTTTTATCAGGGAATAAAAAGTAATATAATTATATTAAAACTAGGTATAGCTACAGGAGGAGTATATATGACAAAATTATATATAACATTAGAAGATAAAAGTTCTGTATCAGTAGATGAGGGATTGAGGTTTAAAGATTTTATAGATAAATATTATAAAGATGAAGAAAAAGATATAGCATTATGTAAATTTAATGGTGAGTATTATGAACTAATGAAGGAAATACCTTCTAGTGGAAAATTAGAAAAAGTTTATTTTAATACTGTAGAAGGAATGAATGTGTACACAAGAACATTACAATTTATTTTTATAAAAGCAGCATTAGATTTATTTAAAGATTCAAAAATAACAATAGAGCATTCAATAAGCAAAGGCATTTTTGGAGAAATTCATAAAGAAAAAGCTTTATGTTACGATGACATTATAAAAATAAAAGAAAATATGAAGAATATTATAGAAAAGGATATACCTATAAATAAAATAAAAGTATCAAGAAAAAAAGCGATAGATATATTTAAAAATTATAAGATGGATGATAAAGTTAAACTTTTAGAAAGTGTAGATTTTGAAAATGTAAATTTATATGAATTAGAAGGAAGATATGACTATTTTTATGGAGAAATGGCATACTCAACTGGAGTAATAAAAGCTTGGGATTTAATGTTTTATGAGCCAGGCTTTATATTGAGAAGACCTACTGAGGATAATTTAAATAGTTTACCACCATATAAGGAACAAAAAAGACTATCTAATATATTTTATGAAACAGAAAAATGGTTATCAATATTAGATGTTGGAGAAGTTGGAAGCTTAAACGAAAAGATACTGTATAATGGTCTTAAAGATTTAATATTAGTTTCTGAAGCACTTCATGAAAAAAAGATAGCAGAAATAGCAGATAGAATATCAGATAAAAGCGGGGTTAAAATGGTATTAATTGCAGGACCATCATCTTCTGGTAAGACTACTTTCGCAAATAGACTTAGTATACAGCTAAGAGTAAATGGATTTATGCCAGTTCCTCTTAGTATAGATGATTATTTTGTAAATAGAGAAGATAGTCCAAGAGATGAAAATGGAGATTATGATTTTGAATCAATATATTCAGTAGATCTTAAAACTTTAAATGAGCACTTAGAAAGGCTTTTAAATGGTGAGGAAGTAGAAATACCAACATATAACTTTAAAAAAGGAAAGAGAGAGTGGTGTGGACATAAAGTTAAGTTACCTCAAAATGGAATACTTGTTTTGGAAGGTATACATGCTTTGAATCCTGTACTAACTCAATCAATAGGAAATGAATATAAGCATAAAGTATATATTTCTGCTTTAACTCAATTAAATTTAGATAATCATAATAGAATACCAACAACTGATGTAAGAAAAATAAGAAGAATAGTTAGAGACTTTTTATCAAGAGGATATGGTGGAGAAGAAACATTAATGATGTGGCCTTCAATAAAAAATGGAGAAAAGAAAAATATTTTTATATATCAAGAAGAAGCTGATGATATGTTTAATTCAACACTTGTTTATGAACTTTCAGTTTTAAAACCATATGCTTTAAATGAACTAAAAAAAATAACAAAAGAAAGTAGTGTATATAATGAAGCTAAAAGGCTTATATCATTATTAAATTTCTTTAAAGAAGTAGCAATAGATAAAGTTCCAGAAAATTCAATACTACGTGAATTTATTGGAGGTAGTTGTTTTTATAAATATTAAAATCAAAGGGGCTTTAAGCCTCTTTTTATTTTAGAATTTTTATATAGTAATGTAATTATAAAAGGTAGTAGTGCTATAAATATTAAAAAATAATAAATTGAAGATAAGAGAGAAACTTGTTAATTTAGTACAAATGTAGTTAAATTATTATAGAAAAAATAAATGAGGTGTAAGAATGGAAACTAAAGAAGTTAAAGATTACATAAAAACAATATCAAAGTCATCAGCATATTTTATATTTAGAAATGGACCAGTAAAAAAACTTTATGAGGAAGGAAAGTTAACTGATGAGGAAATAAAAGAAATGCAAGAGTATCTTCAAAATCATTTAGCTTATCTTTATAATGTATTATTAGAAGAAAATAATATACAGAAATTTGATTTAATAACATCAACAATGAGTAAATTTTATGTAAATGATGATTCAGTAGTGGAATTAAAAGATGATGGATTTGATAATTTCTTTGAAAGTTTATTTAATCCTGGAAATAATAAAAATAGTGGATTAAAATTAAAAAAATAGTTAAATAAAAAGGAGATTATATATTTTTATATAATCTCCTTTAAATCTGTTATGCTTTTTCTACTTTTACTTTTTTATATTTTAATACTTCATAAAAATCGTCAAAAGATGCTTTTTTCATAGAAAAATTAAAAACTGTTTTTTCAAACTCTAATTTAATTAAGTAACTTTCTTTTGATTTTTCCTTATATTTAACTAAGTTTATTGATTTATAAGGAACATTGTAATACATATAATAAAGTGAACCATGTGTAAGTAATAATTTAGAATTTATAAATATATTTAATATTAAAAGTAATATTATTATAAATGATAATACCTTCTCAATCATTGAACTTTGATCAACACAAACCATATAAATACAAGCTATTACAGCAAGTATAATTATATATATAATTGATGATAAATTATAATTTTTAAGGACTACAAAAGGTCCTTCTTTTTTTAGTGCATTTCTTTTAAAATAATTCTTTAAAATAGCAAATGAATAGATAATTATAAAAGCTAATTCTATAATTACAAATAAATCCATAAGAATTCACCCCTTAATTTTAAATTGCATTAACAGTAAGTTAAATATAACATCATTGTATGAACAATAAATTAACAGCTTTTAAAATAAAATTTAATGACTGTATTTAATAGTATTGATAAAAGTTATAATAATGCATTAAACTATAACTAAATAATAGTATTTCATTAAATAATAAAAAATATTTTAGTTTATAAAATTTATTCATAGGATAAGGTGATAAATATGAACAATGTAGGTGTTTTTGATATTTTAGGTCCAATAATGATTGGTCCTTCAAGTTCTCATACAGCAGGTGCTGCAAGACTTGGAAAAGTTGCAAGAGCGGTAGCAGGAGACGAAGTTATAAAGGTAATATTTTATCTTCATGGATCATTTGCCAAAACATATAAAGGACATGGAACTGATAGAGCGTTAGTTGCAGGAATACTTGGAATGGAACCAAGTGACAAAAGACTTAGAGATTCTTTAAATATTGCAAGAGAAAAAGGGTTAGATTTTTCTTTTGAAGAAGTTGATTTAGGAGATGTGCATCCAAATACAGTTAAATTTGATATGATAACTAAATCAGGAGAAAGAAGAGAAGTTATTGGTTCATCAATTGGTGGTGGTGGAATAAAAATAAGTGAAGTAAATGGAAATAAAGTTGAATTTACTGGAGATTATCCAACACTTATAATAGCTCAAAAAGATGTCCCAGGAGTTGTATCTAAAGTAACTACACTTCTTTATGATAAAGGAATAAATATTGCATTTATGAGTGTGTTTAGAAAGCAAAAGGGACAAGGAGCAAATATGGTTTTTGAATTAGATCATGGAATTGATGATGAAACAATAAATAAAATAAAGAATATAGAACATATAAGCAGAGTAATAATGATAAATCCTGTTAAGGAAGGTGAAGAATAATGCAAGCAAGAAGTGGAGAAGAACTTTTACAAATATGTGAGGAACGAAATATTTCTTTAGCAGAATATGCTATTGAGATGGAGATGGAAAAGTCAGGCGATTCAAGAGAAACTGTTATAGAAAGAATGAGAAAAACTATAAAAGTTATGATTGATTCTGCTACAGAAGGAATGGAAAAGGAAGTTTATTCAGTAAGTGGACTTATTGGAGGAGATGGATATAAAATACATGAATATTTAAAATCAAATAAAACATTAACTGGTACAACAACAGTACTTGCAATGGCAATGGCATTATCATCATCAGAGGTTAATGCATCGATGGGAAGAATAGTTGCTTGTCCTACAGCTGGTTCATGTGGAATACTTCCAGCAGTTATATTGGCAGCTGGTGGTAAGTTAAATAAAACAGAAGATGAACTTATTATGGGGCTTTTTGCATCAGCAGCTATAGGAACTATTATAGCAATGAATGCAACAGTATCAGGAGCAGAAGGAGGTTGTCAAGCAGAATGTGGTTCAGCAGCTGCAATGGCATCAGCAGCTACTGTATATATGATGGGAGGAAGCACAAAGCAAAGTTTAGATGCTGCTGCAATAGTTCTTAAAAATATATTAGGACTTGTATGTGATCCAGTTGCAGGGCTTGTTGAAATTCCTTGCGCTAAAAGAAATGCAGCAGGAGCTGTTAGTGCACTTTGTACAGCAGATTTAGTTATGGCTGGAGTAGAATCAAAAATTCCATTTGATGATACAGTTTCAGCTATGTATAAAGTAGGAAAACAATTACCACCATCATTAAGAGAAACTGCAATGGGGGGAGTTGCAATAACAAGGACAGGAATTGAACTTAGAAAAAAAGTTTTTGGAGAAGAATAAATATATAGTAATAAGAATGGTTGTTTAGAATACTATAATAACTGAAAGTACTATTTAAGGGATTTAAATTGGATTATACGAAATGAATGATTTTAATGAATTTATAAATGAATTTTCATCATTATTTGAAAATAATTTTAATAATAAAAATAATTCAAACTATAATAATAGTGGAACTTCTAACAATAGTGCAAGTTCAGATCCAAATGAACAGTGTAGTGATGTTCCAGGAGGATTTCAAGATTTACATCCACAAATGTTTGTGCTTATTGGAGATATAATTGGTCAAGTAATGTCAGGAAATATGCCATTTAATATTCAAAACTCTATAGGAAACTGGTTTGAGTTAATAGGACAAGTTATTTTAACCTATAGTGCACAACAACAATATTTTCAAAATGGACCAGGAAGATATTATAATAGAAAATATAAAAATGTAGGAAATCCTTTTTGTGAACAAAACCCAACTCCAGATAATGCAAATGATGGAACTACAAGTTCAATAAACACGACAGAATCTACTACAACTAATAAGAATATAAAATATGAAGAAGAAATAAAAAAACTAAAGTCTGATATAAATAATCTTATTTGTGAAGTAGAATTATTAAAAAGAGAATTACAAGATGTAAGAAAAAGATAAATTAAAAGCTAGGGGAGCCATAAGTTTTGCTGAGATTGAAATTAAAAATTTCTAAACCCTTATTACCTGATATGGTTAGTACCAACGTAGGGAGTGCTTATTTATGAATATAAATATATTTAATAAATTGAGTATAACCTTAAGGTTATACTCAATTTTTATTTTGGAGGGATTTTATAATGAATAAAGAAAAAAACTTAACTTACAAATTAGTACTAAGTGGATTGCTTATTGGAATATCTGTACTTTTTGGAACATTTTCAATACCTATGTTTGGAGCAAAAATATCTCCAATTCAACATTTTGTAAATGTTATTTCAGGAATAACTTTAGGTCCTTGGTTTGCAATTTTAAATGCATTTTCTTCATCATTTATTAGGAATATATTAGGAACTGGAAGTTTGTTAGCTTTTCCAGGAAGTATGATTGGTGCATTATTTGCAGGTTTATTTTATAAGTGGTTTAAAAATATGTTTTCTGCAGTTATAGGAGAATTTATAGGGACAGGAATTATAGGTGCTATGCTTGCATATCCAATAGCATCTTTATTGCTTGGAAAAGAAGCATCATTATTTTTATATGTAATACCATTTTCCTTAAGCTGTATAGTTGGAGCAATTTTTGCATATGCCTTCTTGAAAGTATCATTAATAAATAAAATATTAGTTATGAAAAAAGATAATATTTAAATTATTAATATTAGTTTTTAAATGTTTTAACTAATATTAAATAAATTATAGATGTAAATAGAATTTATAAAGATTAATAAATTTTAATGCTACTTTATATAATTATACAAATGACTACTAAATAAAGGAGTGTTACAGTGAAAAAAATTATAATAAATATAGTTTTATTAATAATTTTATTTGGCATACCATATTTACCATACAAGAAAGCAGCAGATTATACATGTTTTGATGGAAATGGAGTTAATTTAATAGTTCAATACAATATAAATAAAGAGGAACCATTAGTTATAAAAGGTTCTTCTTATATAAAAGCATATGCAAGTGTAAATAATTTAAATGATATAAATTATTCAGAAGTTAATGCCATTGGAAATACTCCATATAAAGAATTATCTACATTTAATTTAGGTAAACCTAAGTATGTAGATTTTTTAGTTAAGGGCAGTTTTGTTGATGATATAAATAATATTGATACTTTAACATTAAATGTTTATGATTGGTATCCAATTGGAAAACATATAAGAATTATGGACACAGTATTGTGGCATAGTTATAACTTAAGTTTAATATTTAATTATTTGGTAGTTATAATTATAATTGTTATAATTTATAATATAAGAAAGGTCTTTTTTAAAAATTTATAATTATTTATAAAAAGGTTGAAAGAAGAGGGATAAGATGAAAAACATAGGGGAAGAAAGAATTTTAATAATTGAAGATGATCAAGATATAAATGGATTAATATATAGAATTTTAACTAAAGAAGGATATAATGTTACTCAAGCTTTTTCAGGCAGTGAAGGAAGATTATGCATAGAACTTTATGATTATGATGCTGTGCTTATAGATTTAATGTTACCTGGAATAAGCGGAGAAGATATAATAAAAAAAATAAGAGAAGAAAAATTTATGCCTATTATAGTTATATCAGCTAAGACGTCACAAATAGATAAGGTAAATGCATTAAAAATAGGTGCGGATGATTTTATATCAAAACCATTTAATATAGAAGAATTACTTGCAAGACTTGAAGCTCAACTTAGAAGGTACAAAAAATTTCCAAAAGAGAAGTTTGAAGAAGAAGTTGTTTTAAGATATAAGGAAATTGAATTAGATAAGGAAAAATTAGAAGTTAAAGTTAAGGGTGAGTTAATACCTTTAACAGCAAAGGAATTATCAATATTAAAATTATTATTAGAAAATCCTAATAAAGTGTTTACAAAGGCAAATCTTTTTGAATCAGTATGGAATGAAGAATTTTTAGGTGATGATAATACTATAAATGTACATATAAGTAATATACGTTCTAAAATAAATAAGATAGATAAAGAAAATGATTATATAAAAACAATATGGGGAATTGGATTTAAGTTACAATAATACATGCTAATAATATTTAATTAAGACTTTCTTAATGTTTAATTTAATATATCTTTTAAAATTTACATTAGACTCTATATATAAACATTAATAAGAAGGTGAAAAAATTTTGAGAGAAAATATAGTTATTACAAGAAATGTAACAAAGAAATATATAAATAAATTTGCAGTAAATAATATTAATATGACTATAAAAGAAGGAGATATTTATGGTTTAGTAGGTAGAAATGGTGCCGGAAAAACAACCATAATTAAGATGATTACATCATTAACAGATGAAACATCAGGTGAAATAGAGTTATTTGGAAAAGTAAATAAAAAAGAAAGAATAAAAGAACACTCGAGAATTGGGGCAATAATAGAAACTCCAATGTTTTTTCCAAAATTAAGTGCTAAAGATAATTTAGAATATTATAGAATTCAAAAGGGAATTGTAGAGAAGGATTCAGTTGATAAGACATTAAAAATTGTTGGCCTTGATAAAACAGGAAATAAAAAGTTTAAAGATTTTTCTCTTGGTATGAAGCAGAGATTAGGTTTAGCTCTTGCAATACTTGGTAATCCGGATTTTTTAATATTAGATGAACCAATAAATGGATTAGATCCAATGGGAATTAAAGAAATTAGAGATATTTTAATAGAACTTAATAGAGTAAAAAGAACTACTATTTTAATTTCAAGCCATATATTAAGTGAACTTTCTCAACTTGCAACATATTATGGATTTATAGATAATGGAGTACTTATAGAAGAATTATCAGCGGAAGAATTAGAGGAAAAATGTAGACATCATATATCTATAAAAGTGGACGACTCTGAAAAGGCATCAGTTGTATTAGAAAAATTAGGCTGTAAATCTTATGATGTATTAAATGGAAATAATTTAAGAATTTATGATTTTATAAATGAACCTTATATAGTTAATTCTATGTTAGTAAAAGAAGGTATAAAGGTATATCAACTCCAAAGCATTGGAAGTAATTTAGAAGATTATTTTTTACAATTAGTTGGAGGTGATAAAAATGCTTAATCTAGTTAAAGCAGAGCTTTATAAGTATAGTAAAAGATCATTTATATATAAGTTACTTATTGCACTTATAGGATTGATTGCTTTAATGATGTTAGGAATTAATTTTTTTGATGGTCAAGGTATAACAAGAGAAATTATTATAGGAAGCTTTGGAATGACCTTTAATTTTATTCTTATGATTGTTATGGTATTTGCAGTTGTTTTTTTAGATGATTATAGAGAAGGTACATATAAAAATATTATAGTGTCAAATTTAACTAGAACTGAAATATATTTAGGAAAATTTATAGCTCAAATAATATTAGCTTTCATATGTATGATTATTTGTATAATAGCATTAATTATAGCATTAATGTTTTTGCCATCTGATGGAATGTCTATAAGTTTGCTAAGTAACATTATAAATAGGTTTTTGTGTTCTATACCTTTATATATAGCTGGAATTTCCATTGCAAATTTATTAGCTATAACTATAAAAAGAGGAATAATTTATTTAATATATTATCTAGTTATTGGAAATATAGGTGGTATAGTTTGGATTATGGAGACTTTTGTATGGAAAAAGTTCAATATTCTTAATAATATTTTGTTAACTACATTATTATCTAATGTAGGCTCAATAAATACAAGTAATATAACTTTATTATTTTCTGTTTTAGGTGGAATTATATATACAGTGATATTTACTTCAATAGGAATATTTATATTTAATAGACAGGAAATAAAATAAATTATGAAAATAGATGTTGGTGATTAATTTGCAAGGAATAATAATAGTATTCTTATTATTTATAGTTATTATTTTAATAATATTTTTAATTTTACTAATAAGAAATATAAAAGCACTAAGGTTTGATGTTCAAAAATTAAATAATAGAAAAACAAATGAATTACTTAAGATTAAATATCCTAGTATAGAAATTGAAAAATTAATAATAGAAATAAATAAAAGTATAATTTTAAGAAAAGAGACAGAAGAAAAATATAGATGTATGGATTTAGAACTTAGGCAGGCTATAGCAAATATATCACATGATTTAAGAACGCCATTAACATCAATTATTGGATATGTTCAGTTACTTAAAGATGAAAGTATTGATAAGGATGTAAAAGAAGAATATTTAAATATAATAGAAAAAAGGTCTATAGTTCTTAAAAACTTAATATCAAGTTTTTATGATTTATCAAGACTTCAAGCTAATGAGTATGACTTAGATATAGAAAAAGTTAATTTAAACAATATATTGTGTGAAATAATAGCAGCCTTTTATGAAGAAATATCAAGTAAGGGAATAGAACCTAGTATAGATATAGATGAAAACTCATACAAAGTATATGGCGATAAAAAAGCTATAAATAGAATATTTACAAATTTAATTAATAATATATTAAAATATGCAAAAGACTGTGTAAGTATATCATTAAAAAAAGAAAATGATTATATAATAACTAAATTTTCTAATAGAACAGATGAAATAGAAGAAATAGATGTAGATAGAATTTTTGAGAGATTTTTTACTGTTGATAGAATGAGAACAGGACAAAATACTGGACTTGGGCTTGCTATAACTAAAATTTTAGTTGAAAAACAAGGACATGAGATATGGGCTGAAAAAGATGAAGATTTAAGTATAATTTCTATAATTATAAAATGGAAGATTGTATAAATACAAAAAGTGGCGAAATATTTCGCCACTTTAAATTTATTTAAGTTTATTTTTTTTATCAAAATTTAATTTTAATTCTTCTTCAACAATACCAAGTGATATAAATATAGAGAATAATGTTCCAAATAAACCAATCATTGATACTAAATCATCTGTAAGATTTAATGTTGATTTAATTATACCAATAAAAATAATTGAAACAATACCAAGAATAATCCAGAGTTTACCTAATTGAGTATTTGCAAATCTCCAAGCTTCTTTAGATTTCATAGAGCGCTTTGTTCTAAAGCCATAATTTTCATTTATATCACTTGGGGGATTGATAGCAAATAATACCCCAAAGATTATCATTGCAACTGGTAATAAAAAATCAACGAAATGACTTAATGGACTCATAAAATCTCCTCCTTTTAGTACGAGAAATGTTTTTTATTTATATATATATTATATCATGTAAATGTTATCATGTGGTTAATTTAATTAACTAAATTTGTAAAAATAATATTATATTTAAGTGGAATTTGTTAAAGTAAGATGGTATAACTAATTATATGAAATATATGAGGAGGATAGACTAAAATGAATAATTTAGAGAAGGTTTATCATGCTTTATATAAGTTCTATGGATATAAAACATTTAGAGAAGGGCAACTTAAAATAATAAATACTATATTAAGTAAGAGAGATGTTTTTTGTCTTATGCCAACAGGTGGTGGTAAATCTATATGTTATCAGATTCCAGCAATATTATTTGAAGGAATTACTATTGTAATATCTCCTTTAATTTCACTTATGAAAGATCAAGTGGATAATTTAAAAGAAATAGGCATAAATGGAGTTTATATAAATAGCACATTAAATAATGATGAAATAAAAGAGATACTTAAAGATTGTTCATTAGGTCTTTATAAGATTATATATATATCGCCAGAAAGACTAGAGTCAAATTATTTTAAAAATATGATGAATGATTTAAATATATCTCAAGTTGCTATAGATGAAGCACATTGTGTTTCAGAATGGGGACATGATTTTAGACGGAGTTATAGATATATAAATAAATTTTGTGATAATTTAAAAAGTAAACCAGTTGTTTCTGCATTTACAGCTACAGCAACAGATGAAGTTAGAAAAGATTCAATAAGGCTTTTAGGATTAAAAAAACCTTACATATATTTAGGAGATATAAATAGAAGTAATTTAAATATACATATACTTAAGGAAGCTTATAAAGAAGAAGAACTTAAAAGTATAATAAAGAGTCATGAAGATGAATCAGGAATAGTATATTGTAATTCAAGAAAAGAAGTTGAAATTATATATGAAAATCTTAAAGATTTAGGATATAGTGTTTTAAAATATCATGCAGGAATGTCTGATGAATTAAAGCATGAGTCACAAGAAGATTTTTTGTATGAAAGAAAGTTAGTAATGATTGCAACTAATGCTTTTGGAATGGGAATTGATAAATCCAATGTAAGATATATAGTTCACGTAACATTGCCTAAAAATTTAGAAAGCTATTATCAAGAGATTGGGAGAGGGGGAAGAGATGGAGAAGAATGTGACTGTTATCTTTTTTATTCAAGAGAAGATATAAGGCGAGTTGAGTTTCTAATAAATAAAAGTAGTGTAATTGATAGACGTGAAGTAGCACTTAGAAAACTACAATCTATAGTTAATTATGCTGAATATGAGGGATGTTATAGAGAATTTATACTAAAGTATTTTGATAATAAATATATTACTAATTTTTGTAATAATTGTACAAATTGCATAAATAGTGATGAAATTCAGGATTTTACAAGAGAAAGTCAAATTATTTTATCAACTATATTTAGAACAAGAGAAAAATTTGGAATATCTGTTTTAGTTGATATATTAAGGGGAATAAAGGGACCAAAAATAATACAAAATAAGTTAGATAGTATTACAACTTTTGGACTTATGAAAGAGTATAGCAATAAATTTATAAGGGAAATAATAAAAGGTTTAATACAATTTGGATATGTAAATTTAAAGCCAGGAACATATTCTATGCTTATATTAAATAATAAATCAATTAAAGTATTAAAGTCAGAAGAAAAAGTTTTTATGAAAATTGAAAAAGATAGTGAAAAGATATTAAATAAAGAACTATATAATGCTTTAAAATCATGGAGAAGAATTAAAGCAGTAAAAGAGAATATTAGACCTTATATAATATTTTCAGATTCTACCCTTATAGAGCTTGCAAATAAAAAGCCAGAAGATAAAGATGAACTTATGAAAGTTAGAGGTATGGGTGAAAAAAAACTTTTAAAATATGGAGAAGAAATAATAAATTTAATAAAAAGTATGACATAGAGATTATATTTAAGGTTATATTATTTAAAAATATAATCATATAAAGTAAAAAAGTAAACTGATAGAAATTAAAAATAGATATAGGATTTATAATAATTTATACTAATTATCCTATATCTATATAATATTCTATTAGTTTATTTTTATTTAAATAAATTTATACTTTAAAGTTTTAGAATTATAAATTTTTCTTTTTAGCGATACCTGTAAGCATAAGAGCAATTGCCCCATCTCCTGTAACATTACAAGCTGTTCCAAAACTATCTTGAAGTGCAAATATAGTCAAAATAAGAGCAGTTCCAGCCTCATCAAAAGCTAATATACTTATAATTAATCCTAATGATGCCATAACAGTTCCTCCTGGAACACCAGGTGCACCTATTGCAAAAATTCCAAGTAAAAATATAAATAATATCATTGTTGGAAGACTAGGAAGTTTTCCATATAATATTTGTGATACTGTCATTAAAAAGAAAACTTCAGTAAGAACAGAACCACATAAATGTATATTAGAGCAAAGTGGTATTGCGAAATCAACTATATCTTCTCTAAGTGATTTTGATTTTCTAGCACACTCTAAGGATACTGGTAATGTAGCTGCACTGGACATAGTACCAACAGCTGTAAGATATGCAGGTCCATAATATTTAACAACTTCCCAAGGATTTTCTTTTGAAATAATTCCTCCTATTATGTATAAAACAGAAAGCCAAATAAAGTGCCCAAATAAAACTATTAAAATTACAACAAAGAAAATTGGTAATTGAGTTTTTATTCCACCTTCATATGTTAAAGCTGCAAAATTTGTTGCTATAAAAAATGGAAGTATTGGTATAATTACTTTATTTACAATGCTTAATATAATATTTTGAAATTGATCTAATAGTTTTTCAAATAAATCTGATTTTGTCCAACCAGTAGCTAATCCTAAAAGTAATGCTAAAGCTAAGGCGCTCATAACACTCATAATAGGTGGTATATCTAGCTTAAATAATAAATCTGGAAGTTTTTTTAAACCAGATGCATTTGAAGCTATTGAAAGCTTAGGAATTAAGTTATATCCAGCAATCATAGATAAAAGTGCTGCAAACACTGATGAAAGGTAAGCAATAAGAACTGTATACATTACAAGTTTACCTGCATTTTCTCTAAGTTTTGCAATAGATGGAGTAATAAATCCTAAAATTATTAATGGAACTGAGAAAAATATAATTTGTCCTAGTATATATTTTATGGTAACTATTATACCAATTACTGAAGTAGAGGCGATATTACCAATTATAATACCTATGACAACTCCTAAAAGAAGTTTAAAAATTAAATTGTTAAATAATTTTTTCAAAAAAATTCCTCCTTTTTATAAAATTTTTATAAGCATAAAAAAAACTTCTGCCTCCAAAATACAGAGGCAGAAGTAATAGCTTCCACGGTTCCACTCTGTTTATACGTAAAAACATATAACTCAAAATTATATAACGCTATAACGTGCGTTCACGCTTTAATCTACTTTAAATAAATTTCAATTAAAGAACTCATAGAGGCACTTTGTATTGGTAAATTACTTTAAAGTCTCTCTCAGCTAAAAAGACAATTCTCTGTATAAGTTAAATAGACCATATTTTTCTAATCGAAGTTTTTGACTTTATTAAAATATATTTAAATTATATATGAGAATTTTTAGAATGTAAATAGATGTTTATTGTTAAAAGTTATAAATTCTGATTATTTTTGGTATAGATTATATTACTTAATGAATATATTTTAACAAAGGGAGGGGACGCTATATGGATTTTAAAGAGTTTATTAAAAGTGATAGGGAAAGCCGAGAAAAAGAAAAATTTAATGGTACATTTCTTGATTATTTAGAAATAGTTAAGAAAAATCCAGAAATTGCAAAGTTAGCTCATGAAAGGCTTTATGACATTATTTTAAAAGATGGAGTAGAAGTTTTAAAAGGAGAAGATAATTATAAAGTAAAAAGAATTTATGGAAATGAAGTAATAAGAAAATATGGATTTTTTAAAGATGACTTTTTTGGAATTGATAAAGTTTTAATGAAACTTGTTAATTACTTTCATTCAGCTGCAATGAGAGGTGAGGAATCAAGACAAGTTCTATATTTAGTAGGTCCTGTTGGGGCTGGTAAATCATCTTTAGTTGAATCATTAAAAAAAGCTCTTGAACATTGTGAACCTATTTATAGTATAAAGGGATGTCCAATGCATGAGGAACCTTTGCATTTAATTCCTAATCATTTAAGACCAGAGTTTGAAGAATTACTTGGTGTGAAAATAGAAGGAGATTTATGTCCAGTATGTAAATATAGACTTACACATGAGTATGGAGGTAAATATGAAGATATGCTTATAGAGAGAAAAAACTTCTCTATAAGATCAAGAAAAGGAATCGGTGTAGTTCCACCAGTTGATCCTAATAACCAAGATACTTCAATTTTAACAGGTTCAATTGATATATCTAAAATGGACATGTATCCAGAAGATGATCCAAGAATTTTCTCATTAAATGGTGCTTTTAATGTTGGTAATAGAGGAATGGTTGAATTTATAGAAGTATTTAAAAATGATGTTGAATATCTTCACACAATAATTACTGCCACTCAGGAAAAATCAGTTCCTTCACCTGGTAAAGGTTCAATGATTTACTTTGATGGGGTAATTGTAGCTCATTCAAATGAAGCTGAATGGAACAAGTTTAAAGCAGACCATACAAATGAAGCTATATTAGATAGAATAGTAAAAATAGAAGTTCCGTATTGTTTAGAACTTGATGAGGAAGTTAAAATTTATAAAAAGATTTTAGGAAAGAGTAGTTTTAATGCTCATATAGCACCTCATACAATTGAAATAGCTGCTATGTTTGCGATTCTTTCAAGACTTACAGGTTCAAATAAAGTAGATCCTATAACCAAACTTAAAATATATAATGGTGAAGAAATAGTTGAAAAAGGATCAACTAAAAGAATTGATATAGGAGAACTTAGAGAAGAAGCGGGTTCTTATGAAGGAATGAAGGGAATTTCAACAAGATTTATAATTAAAGCAATAGATAATGCTCTTTCAAATTCAGAGCATAATTGTATAAATCCACTTAGTATAATGGAAAGTATAACTAAATCAGTTAAAGAAATGGATATTGGATCTGATGACAAGAAAAAATATTTAGGATTTATTCAAGACACAATTAGAAAAGAATACAATAAAATTTTAGAAAAAGAAATTACAAAGGCGTTTATACATTCATTTAGAGAACAAGCAGAAAGCCTTTTTAATAATTATATAGATAATGCAGAAGCATTTGTAAATAAGAGTAAAATAAAAGATTTATCAACTGGAGAAGAATTAAATCCAGATGAAGAATTTATGAGAAGTATAGAAGAACAAATAGGAGTATCTGAATCATCAGCTAAAGGATTTAGAGCTGATGTAACATCATATATGTTCTATTTAGTTAGAAATGGTGGAAAGATGGAATATACATCTTATGAGCCAATTAAAGAAGCTATAGAAAAGAAGCTTATAGCATCAGTCAAGGATCTTTCAAGAATAATAACAAAATCAAGAGTAAGAGATAAAGAGCAAACTGAAAAATATAATGCTATGGTAGAAGAAATGCAAAAAAATGGTTACTGTCTACATTGCTGTGATGTAATCTTAAAATATGCTGCTAATAATTTATGGAAAGATTAGATAAAAATTATGGCTATATTTAGAGATAATACTATAAATCCAATAGAACATGATAGATCTATTGAAGATAGAAGAAGGCATAGGCAATTAGTAGAAAAATCCATTAAAGAGAATTTAGGTGATATTTTATCTGAAGAAAGCATTATTGGAGAAAGTAAAAATAAAAAATTTAAAATTCCTATAAGAGGAATTAAAGAATATCAGTTTGTTTATGGTAAAAATTCAAAAGGTGTTGCAACTGGTACTGGTGAAGAAAAACGTGGAGATAAAATAGGTCAAGGAAGACCAGGTAAAGGTCAAGGCAATAAAGGTGCTGGTAATTCAGAAGGTGATGACATATATGAAACAGAAGTTACTTTAGATGAATTATTGGATTATATAGCAGAAGATTTAAATCTTCCTAATTTAGATAAGAAAAAATATTCAGAAATAATAAGTGAAAGTGCAGGTAGAAGAAGTGGTTACCAAAGATATGGTATAAGACCTAGACTTGCAAAAAAGAAAACTGTAATGTCTAAAATAGCTAGAAAGCAGGGAAAAAAAAGAGCTATTAAAGAATTAAGTAATAATAATGAACCAGTTGATATTGGAAGATTTCCATTTAGAGAAGATGATTTAAGATATTACAGAGTTAAACAAAAGCCAAAGAGAGAAAGTAATGCTGTTATGGTGTTTATAATGGATGTATCTGGTTCAATGGATAGTACAAAAAAATATTTAGCAAGGTCATTTTTCTTTGTATTATCTAAATTTTTAAGGAGAAAATATAATAATTTAGCATTTGAGTTTATATCACATACTACAGTTGCTAAAAGAGTTAATGAATATGAGTTTTTCCATAAAGCAGAATCAGGTGGAACTTATATATCAAGTGGACTTAATTTAGCTTTAGATGTTATAAAAGAGAAATATCCTAAAGAGATGTGGAACATTTATCCTGTTTACGCAAGTGATGGAGATAACTGGACTGAAGATAATGAAAATGCTATGGAAGCTGTAAAAGAGCTTTGTAGTATTAGTAATATGTTTGGATATGCAGAACTTTTACCATCAACCTATTCAACAACTATGTATTATAGATTTAATAAAGAAATAAAAGAAGATAATTTTGTTACAGTTATAGTAAAAGAGAAAAAGGATTTATGGGAAGCACTTAGACAAATGCTAAGTAAGGAGATGGGGGAGGAGTAGATTTTCTTGGAATATAATTTAAAAGATTTAGAAATGTGGAATGAGAAAATAGAAAAAGAAGCTAAAGCTTTAGGATTAGACTACTATCCTCAAGAGTTTGAAGTAATAGGTTTTAATGAAATGATAGGATATGAAGCATATATTGGTATGCCTTCTAAATATCCACACTGGAGTTATGGAAAAGCTTATGAGAAAAATAAAACTTTATATTCATTAAATCTTACTGGTTTACCTTATGAAATGGTGATAAATTCAAATCCTTGTCTTGCTTATCTTATGAAAGATAATACTTTATTACTTCAAATATTAACTATGGCACATGTTTATGGACATAATGACTTTTTTAAAAATAATAGATTATTTAAAGAAGGAACAAATGCTAATAGAGCATTAGAAATGTTTAAATTAGATGCCGATATAATTAGAGGATATATAAATAATCCTAATATAGGATATGATAAAGTAGAAAAAATATTAGATGCAGCTCATGCTGTAAAATATAGTATAAAAAGATCTATAGGTGTAAAAGAATTAAGTGATAGTGAAATAAGAGATAGAAGAATAAAGGATTATAAAGATAAAATAGTAAATAGAGATTTTCTTGATAGTGATATTGAAATTGAAGAACCAGAAGTTGATAAGATTCCATTAGAGCCAAGAGATGATGTAGTTGGATTTATAATAGAATATGGAAAACTTGAGGAGTGGGAAAAAAATATTTTAAGAATAGTGAAAAGAGAAACAGAATACTTCTTACCACAAATAGAAACTAAAACTATGAACGAAGGCTTTGCATGTTTTTGTCATTATAATATATTAAAAAATTTAGGATTATCAGAAGATTTATATCTTGAGTTTTTAAAAAGGCATAATGATGTAGTATCTCCAATACCTGGTGGATTAAATCCTTATTATATAGGTTTTAAAATATTTATGGATTTAGAAAAAAGATATGGAAGAGAAAAGGTATTTGAAGTTAGAGCTCTTGAAAGAGATGCTTCTTTTATAAGAAGATACCTTACAAAGGAACTATGTGAGGAACTTAATCTTTTTCAATATGGAAGAAGGAGCTTTGATTTTGTTGTTGAAGAAGTTTCAGATGATATAGGATGGGAAAGTATAAGGGATAATTTGGCGTTTTCTTCTGGAATAGGAAGTATACCTCATATTAGGGTTATAGACTTAAATAAGAGAGATTATACTTTAACTTTAGAACATGTTTTTGACGGCAGAGAACTAGAATTATCTTATGCTAAAGAAACATTAAGGTATTTAGGAAAGCTTTGGGGATATAGAGTAAGACTTAATACTAAAGATAGAAATGGAGAAGATTTTATTCTTATATGTGAGAATGGTAAGGTAGCCATATCAGAAGGAAACAAATTTAAAAGATAAGAATAAAATAAATAGAAAATAATATTATTAGGAGTTTATCGTGAAGTTAAAGGGAAGTAAAACAGAAAAAAATCTTTATAAAACTTTTTCTGGAGAATCAAGAGCTAGAGGTAAATATAATTTATATGCAGAAAAAGCTAGGGAAGAAGGATTTAGATGGGTTGCAGAAATATTTGATGAAACTGCAGAAAATGAATATGCTCATTCAAGAGAGGTTTTTAAAAAATATTTAAGCAAAATTGGTTCAACAGAAGATAATTTAATAGATGCGGCTTATTTTGAAAATGAAGAGGATAAAAATATTTATAAAGAATTTGAAAAAATAGCAGAAGAAGAAGGTTTTGAAGAAATTGCTGAGTTTTATAGAGAGCTTAGAGAAGTTGAAGAAAAACATAAAGAAAGGTTTTTGGCTCTTTGTGAAAGAATAAGGACAGGTAAAATGTTTAAGGCTGATGAAATAACTTATTGGCAGTGTATGAATTGCGGCTATATACATGAAGGAACTGAAGCACCTGCTGTTTGTCCATTATGTAAATATGAGAGAGCATATTTTAAGCCTTATTGTAAGGTAAATAAATAGGAGGAAGCTTTATGTATTGTAGATATCCTGACGGAAATGAATTCTTTTTTAAAGTAGATATATTAAATGATGAATTAGAAGATTTTAATGATATTGAATTTGACTATAGAAATAAAGATGAAAATGGATGCTTAAAATATAAAGATAAAATAAGCTGTGAAACAGAAATGAAAAATAATAAAAAATTACAAGATGATTTTTTAAAATGGATAAACACTGATGTAGAATTTTCAGATGAAATTACTTTAGATAAGTAATATATGGGCTGTTTTTAGCAGCCCTATTTTTATTTTATATAAAATTAATTTGTATAATAATTTGTATTTAAATTAATGGAATAAAAATTTTTAAAAAAAATAATATAAAAATATAGAACTATTTTGAAGGAGTACTTTATGCCAAAAAAAGCAATGGATGTACAATATGAAGAACTTAGAAGATTATCTGATTTATTAAAGTCCTATGTTGATTCATATAGGTTATTAGTTGCTGGTGCGGCAGAACTTAATAATATATATGGAAGAAAAGATAAGGAAGTTAAAAATGCAATTAATAGGGTTGATGCAGTTGGAGAGAAGATTGATGAAATAATGGATGTTATAAATAAGCATCAACACAATTATTTAAAATATAGTAAGATAAAAAATGATGTTGTATTTGATAGTTATACAAATGGAAAAGCAAAAAACGGAATAAAGAGTATAATACAGACAGAAATAGATACAGAGCTAAATTTATTTAATGATACAGCAAATAAAATAAGAGATGAAGATGAATAAAAAATATCCCAGATACTTAAATATCTGAGATATTAAAATACTATAATTTCTTAAGTTTTAATGTGCTTACCATTAAATAAGATCCTAAAATCATAAGTATTACTGGAATAAATACGTTTATATTTTCTATTTTGATATAAAATGATATAATTGCGAATAATGACATAAAACAACCTACTATTGTAATAGGAACTCCAGTAAATACACCAGTAAATGTAGATGCGTTGTATCTAGCTAATCTAAATGCACCACAGATTGGGAATGCTAAAAGAATAGCATAACCTATTATTCCAAATGGTCCTAGATATTTAAAATTAAATAAAGTATAGATTAAAATAGAAGGAGCAACTCCAAATGATACAAGGTCTGCTAATGAGTCTAATTCTTTTCCAAGTTCACTTGACACATTTAAGTATCTAGCAACTCTTCCGTCATACCTATCTACTAATCCTGCAAGCAACACTAATATTGATGCTTGAACGTATTTGCCTTCAAATGTTGAAAGTAGAGAAAGAACTCCACATGATAAATTTATAAAAGTAAATACGTTAGGAATACAACTTTTTTTCATATAACCACTCCTAAAAATCATAAATAACTTACAGTTAGTAATTATAGCATACAAATTACTTAAATATAAGAAAAAATTAAATTTTAATAAAATCTTTAGATAGACTTTAGAAATAATTATTAATTGTATTTAAGTTAAATATAAGTAGACAATATTTTCTTAAAAATGTATAATATTAGTTAACTTTGACTAAAGGGGGAATAATAATGAAAAGAGTACGTTTCATTTATAATCCTTACTCTGGAGAGAACGCAATAATAAATGAATTAGATAATATAATAAAAATATATCAAGAATATGGTTACACAATAATTCCTTATAGAATAGAACGAGGAAGAGATATAAGTGAAGCTTTAGATTGTATTGATAATAATTATGCACATATACTAATAGCTGGAGGAGATGGAACTGTAGATTCAGTTTTAAACGCTATGATGAAAAAAGGTGTTAATATACCTATAGCTATACTTCCTGTTGGTACTGCAAATGACTTTGGTAAATTTATTGATATGCCTCAAGTTGTAAAAGATGCTTGTATTAGAATTCTTACTTCAATACCTCAAAAAGTTGATATAGGTAAAATAAATAATAAATATTTTATAAATGTTGCAAGTACGGGACTTTTTACAGATGTATCACAGAAGACTGATGTACATCTTAAAAATGCTATTGGAAAGCTTGCTTACTATATAAAAGGAATTGAGGAGTTACCTAATTTTAGAAAATTAAATGTAACTTTAAAATCAAAAGAAGTTAATTATAATGGGGAAATGTATTTGTTATTAGTCTTTAATGGTAGAACAGCTGGAAATCTTAATTTAGCTACTAAAGCTGATATACAAGATGGAAAGTTAGATTTAATTTTATTTAAAGCAGTTCCTGTTATAGAATTATTACCTCTTTTCTTAAAAGTATTAAGAGGAGATCATTTAGAATCAGATAAAGTAATTCACTTTAAAACAGATCAAGTTATAGTAGAATGTGATGAAGATATAGTAACTGATATAGATGGAGAAAAGGGTCCTGACTTCCCTCTTGATATAAAATGTATAAAGGGTGGAATACAAGTTTTAGGATTAAAGGAATAAAATAAAATAATATTTAATAAGTATAAGTAACATAGTTTGTATTTAGGAGTGTTTAATATGATAAGTATTATATATTATGTACAGATTTTACTTATACTTTTTTTATTTTTAATAGCAATAAATAAATTTTATAAAAATGCACCTATAAAAATAAAAATATTTTTTATACCTTGTATGATTGGAATATTTATTAGAAATTTATCTATATTATTTATGAGTATACTAAAAGACTCATCTTTAGCATATAATTTGATGGGAATAGTATATTTAGATTATTTAATAGTTCCATTAGTTATAATTTGCATTTATTATATTTATTTTAGGATAGATAATTTTTCCTTTAATAAAATATATTTATTAAGTTTAATATGTATATGTTTGTATGTAATATTTATTAAATTTAGTCAAGGGAAAATAATACTAAATGATATGTTTGGATATATGATAAAGTTAAATAATAATATATATATAAATTTAGCATTTATTATAATTTTAGTATCATTACTTATTTTGGGAACCTTATTTTTAAATAAGAAAAATGTATTAAAAGATAAATTAATTGAATTAATGATAATAATAGTATTTATATTAATAGATATTATATTTATAATGATAGGAATAAATCCTACTCCATATTCTATATTTGGCGAATCTTTAATATTAATTAGTTTAAATAGTTGTATAAAAACGTTTAAATAATAATAAATGTTATAAAAGTAGTTGCCTTTTAATCTTAATATAATATAATATAAATATAGAATAGGTTCATAATATAAAATTATTATTTAAAACTTTAGGCGGTTTTGTGGTATAACAAAGCCATTTTTTATTTTTATAAATTTTAATAAAAAGGATGGTGAATTAATAAATGGAGATTGGACCCAATTTAAATGACAACCCAAAACTCAATAATGTCTTAAGGGAGACTTCTATTTAATTTACAAACTTTTTGTACTGTCATGATTTAATAGTTTAAAGGTTTCCCTTATAGGCAATAAGGAGGAGAGCTATAATGAAGCAAATGACAGTATTTTCTTATACAGATATATTAGGTAAAAAAATATATGATGAATTTAATGATACTATTGGAGTATTAAAGGATGTATATGTAACAACAGAAGAAGGATATCCAAAAATAATTGGGTATAAAGTAAAGAGAGATGGTTCTATATATCACTATGAATTTAGAGATATAAACTTTTATAAGACTGATGGAAAAGTAATAATATGTACAAAGGGAAGTAAAGAAATCCTGCCAAGAACTTATAGTTACCTTTTATCAAGACATCTTTTAGATAAAAAGATTGTTGATATAAATGGAAAAAAGGTAGTTAGAGTTGATGATTTAAGAATAGCTAAAATTGCAGGAGAATATAGAGTAGTAGCTGTTGAAACAGGACCTCTTGTTAGATACAAGAGAATGGGGATAAGCTTTTTAGTTAAGCCAATATATAAATTACTTGGAAAAAGTTTTGAAGAAACAGTTTTAATGTGGGATGATGTTGAATCATTAGAAATGATAAATAATAACTTAAAGTTACAAGTACCATATAAGAAGCTTTCTAAACTACATCCAGCAGACCTTGCTGATATATTAGAAGAACTAGATACTAAATCAAGAAAACAAGTATTTGAATCACTTGATGATGATTTAGCTGCAAATACATTAGAAGAATTAGATCAGGAATATAAGGGGAAAATTATTAAGGAATTATCAGAAAGTAAAGCAGCTGAACTTTTAGAAAATATGCCAAGTGATGAAATAGCAGACCTTTTAGATGAACTAGATGAAGAAGAAAGAGAAAAAATATTAGTAAATCTTGAAAAAGAGGATGCTGAAGAAGTAAAAGAACTTTTAGAATATGAAGATGAAACTGTTGGTAGTATAATGGCTAAAGACTTTATATCTTTAAATTTAGATATAACTGTTAAAGAAACAATTGATATATTAAAAGAGATGCAACCTGACGAAGAAGTTATGTATTATATTTATATAACTGATAATGAGGATAAATTACAAGGAGCAGTTTCTTTAAGAGAATTAATATTAAGTGATGGAAGTAATAAATTAAGTGAAATAATGGAGACAAATATTAATTATTTAAAACATGAAGATTATATTGATGAAGCTATAGAAATAGCGAATAAATATGACATTTTATCTGTTCCGGTAATTGATGAGGATGAAAAACTTATTGGTATAGTTATAATTCATGATATAGTAGATGAGTATTTATATCCATTATGGAAAAAGAAGAATAGAAAACCAAAAGAAAAGTATTAGAATATATGTGTAGTAATATTGTTTAAATTTTTATTTAAACAATATTACTACACTTTTTAATTTAATTTAAAATTTTATAAAAGTTGTTGACAATAAAATAAAAGAGAATATAATAATATTATAAAACATATCAAAATACTCTGAATTAAAAACTGTGAAAAAGGAAAGTAGTATAAAGGAAGATTACAGAGAGAAAAGTGTTGCTGAGAGCTTTTTATCAAGAATTTATATGAAGTGCCCTTTGGAGTTGTAATCTGAAAGTTTAGTAAGATTTTCCGGATTCGCCCGTTATAGCGATAAAGTATTTTTATGTACTTGAATTTTTAAGGGGAATTATTTTAATTCAATTAGAGTGGAACCGCGGAAGTTACTTCGTCTCTATATTTAGAGAGGGAGTTTTTTTATACATAAAATTAAAAGTTTTTGGGAGGTATTAATATGATTTACAAAAATAGCTTAGAAATGATAGGAAGTACACCAATATTAAAAATGAATAGTATAGACGAAAATAGTGCAGACATATACGTAAAGCTTGAAAAATTTAATGTAGGTGGAAGTGTAAAAGATAGAGCTGCTCTTGGAATGATAGAAAAGGCAGAAAGAGATGGTTTATTAAAAAAAGGTGATGTTATTGTAGAGCCAACAAGTGGCAATACAGGAATAGCTCTTGCAATGATAGGAAGACTTAAAGGATATAAAGTAATTATAGTTATGCCAGATACTATGAGTGAAGAAAGAAGAGCTTTAATAAGAGCTTATGGAGCTGAACTTATATTAACAGATGGAAGCAAAGGTATGAAAGGAGCAATAGAAAAAGCAACAGAACTTTCAAATCAAGATGGATATTTTATGCCACAACAATTTGAGAATAGCGCTAATAAAGAGAAACATTATGAAACTACAGCTATTGAAATATTAAACGATATAAAGGATTTAGATGTTTTTATTGCAAGTGTTGGAACAGGAGGAACAGTTACAGGTATATCAAAAAAATTAAAAGAAGAAATAAAAGAATTAAAAACTGTAGCAGTTGAGCCAGAAAATTCTAAAGTATTAAGTGGAGGAAAACCAGGACCACATAAAATACAAGGGATAGGAGCTGGATTTATTCCTGCAATATATGAAAGTAAATATATTGATGAAATAATTTCAATAACAGATGAAGAAGCATTTGAAGCTGCTAGAGAATTTGCAAAAGAAGAAGGAGTATTAGTTGGAATATCTTCTGGAAGTGCTATAGCTGCAGCTAAAAAGATAGCAAAAAGATTAGGTAAAGGTAAAAAAGTTTTAGCCATAGCACCAGACGGTGGAGAAAAATATTTATCAATGGGACTTTATTAGAAAATTTTAAAATCTAAAGGAGGAACTGCTGTTATGTTTAAAAACTTAAATTATGATTTGGAAAGAATATTAAAAGAAGATCCAGCAGCAAGAGGTAAAATAGAAGTATTATTATTGTATCCATCTATTCATGCATTAATTGCATATAGAATATCAAATAAATTATATAAGAACAAATTATTTTTCTTAGCTAGATTAGTATCTCAAATAAGTAGGTTTTTTACTGGAATTGAAATTCATCCTGGTGCTACTATAGGAAAAGGTTTATTCATAGATCATGGAATGGGAGTAGTAATTGGAGAAACAGCAGAAGTTGGTGATAACGTTACTATATATCATGGAGTAACATTAGGTGGAACAGGTAAGCATAAAGGAAAGAGACATCCTACTATTGGGAATAATGTTATAATAGGGAGTGGTGCTAAAGTTTTAGGACCTATAAATATTGGAGATAATGTTAAAATAGGAGCTAACTCAGTTGTTTTAAAAGATATAGAAGATAATAAAACAGCAGTTGGAATACCAGCAAAGGTAGTTAAAAAAGTAAATTCTAAAATTATAACTATTAAAGATGTTGAAGGAAAATATAAAGATATATATAATGAAATGATAATTTAAATATAGGTTTTAGAAAGTGTGTTTGAAAATGGATATAAAAAATGAAATTTTAAAATTTTGCAGCAGTCTAAATTTAGATTTAGTTGGATTTATAAAGTGCAGAAAATTTGAAGAACTAAAAGGCTTCTTAAAAGAAAGACAGGATTTAAATCTTCAAAATGAATTTGAAGAAGAAGATATAGAAAAAAGAATAAATCCTAATATATATATGGAAAAGGGGAAGACTATTATATCAATAGCTTTCCCTTATGCTAATTTAGAAAACTTTGAAAATAATGGTTTTTCTATTTATACAAAAGGAGAAGATTATCATAAAGTTTTACATGAATACTTAGAAAAAGTATGTGGATTTATTAATAGTTTAGGTGGAAGTAGCATAGCGTTAGTAGATAGTAACTCTCTTCCTGAGAGATATATTGCAAGTTTAGCAGGTATAGGTTTTATTGGTAAAAATAATATGATAATAACAGAAAAATATGGTTCTTATGTTTTTTTAGGAGAAATAATAACTGATTTAGAAATATTTGAAGAGGATAAAATTACATTACAAGAATCTATGGAATATAAAAAATGTGGTGCTTGTACTATTTGTTTTAAGGAATGTCCAACTAAAGCTATTAATAAATTTAGAAAAAATACTAATATTTGTGTTTCATATTTAACTCAAAAGAAGGAGTTAAATAATAATGAATTAAATTTATTAAATGGAAGAATATTTGGTTGTGACAGCTGTCAATTAAAATGTCCATATAATGAACATATAGAGTTTTCAAATATAGAAAGTTTTAAAGTAAAAGAATTTATGAAAAATGATAATGAAGATTTTATAATAAATTTAAACAATAAAATATTTAAAGAATCTTATAAAACTACATCTTGTGGATGGAGAGGAAAAAATATTTTAATAAGAAATGCTATAATAAGAAAGTTTAAATTAAAAAAAGAAAGTATATATAATATAAAAAGTGAATCTTCTTATATAAATAATTATATAGATAGACTTTTATAAGCATCTAGAATATAATATAGATTGATTAATATTATAGGAAGTGGGTGGGGATTTTATGTTATCACCATTTATGGCGAAGATTATAGGAATGTTACCAGAAAGCTTAGTGGTGTACGTTGGAAAGAAAATTACTGACGGGTACATAAAAAAACATGCAAATTTACATATCAAGGGATATGAAAAAATAAAAGATATAAAAGGCCCTATAGTCTTTATATGTAATCACTTGAGTAATTCTGATGGATTACTTTTAAATAAAATTTTAAAAAAAGACTTTGATCCATATTTTGTAGCTGGAGTTAAGTTATCAGGAGATCCTATAACTAATATAGGTATAAAGATGGTTAAAAATATTCCAATAAAACCAAACACAGCTGATAAGGAAGCTATGACAAAAATGGTTAAAGTATTAAGAGGGGGAGAAAATCTTTTAATATTTCCTGAAGGAACAAGAAGTAGAACAGGTGCTATGATTGAGGGGAAAAAAGGAATACTGCTTCTTGCTAAAGTAAAAAATGTAACTGTTATTCCAATAGGTATGTCAGGAACAGAAAAACTTTTACCTATATGTAAAGATGGAGATATGGGTGGAGAAGTTTGGCAAGATGCTGATATATATTTAAATTTTGGTGATCCAGTAACTTTACCTAAAAAAGAAAAAGAAGAAACAAAGCATGAATATGATGATAGATGTATGGAATTTTTAATGAAATCTATAGCTAAAGAATTGCCAGAAAGTTATAGAGGTGTATACAAATAATATTTTAAGACTCGCTCTAATATTTTTAGGGCGAGTTTATTTAAAAGAAAAAATGGGGTGTGAATTATGAAGAAGAGAACAAAAGAAATACTTGATATATTAAAAGAAACTTATCCAGATGCAAAATGTGAATTAAATTACAAAACACCTTTTCAATTATTAGTAGCAACTATTTTATCAGCTCAAACTACTGATAAAAAAGTTAATGAAGTAACAGAAAGTCTTTTTAGAGATTATGGAGATTTAGATTCATTTTTAACTTTAACTAATGAAGATCTTGAAAAAAGAATAAAACAAATTGGTTTATATAGAAATAAAGCAAAAAACTTAGTTCTTATGGCAAGACAACTTAAAGAAAATTTTAACGGTGAAGTTCCAAATACAATGGAAGGAATAACATCACTTGCTGGAGCAGGAAGAAAGACTGCAAATGTGGTTTTATCAAATGCATTTAATATTCCATCTATAGCTGTTGATACACATGTATTTAGAGTTTCTAATAGACTTGGATTAGCTAATTCAGAAAATGTTTTAGAAGTAGAAAAGCAGCTTCAAAAAGAATTACCTAAGAAAGAATGGTCTTTAACGCATCATCTTTTAATCTTTCATGGAAGAAGATGCTGCTCATCACAAAGACCAAAATGTTTTGAATGTCCTCTTAATCATATTTGTAAATGGAAGGATAAAAAACAATATATGTAAAAAAGCTAAGGCTATTTACCTTAGCTTTTTTATATTTTTATGCTTTTTTAGATAATTTATTGTTATATATAAACATAGCTATTGAAGCAATAATTACAATTGCATAACCAATAAAACTAAATTTAGTTGGCACTTGTCCGAATAAAATAAAACCTATAAAGGCAGTAAATATTATTTGTGTATATGAATATATTGAAATTTCTTTTGCTGGTGCATATTTGTATGCTGAAGTTAATGAGAATTGAGCAACAGATGCAGCTACTCCAGCCATTAATAAATAAAATAATTGAATTATACTAAAAGGCTTAAATGTTATGATTACAAAAGGTAATGTAAATAATATTGAAAATAATGAGAAAAAGAATACTATAGTAGGACCTTTTTCACGATTACCTAAAAATCTAACAAAAGTATAAGCTGCCCCAGCAAATATAGCTGAAGATAATCCAACTAAAGCAGGAATTATTTCTAAACTAAAGGAAGGTCTTATTATAAATAAACTTCCAAGAAATGCAGTTATTAAAATTATAAATTGATTTTTTGTAATTTTTTCTTTCAAGAAAATGCTAGAAAATATTATTACAAAAAATGGTGAAAGTTGATTTAACATATTAGCATCAGCTAATATTAAATGTTCTATTGCATAATAGTTAGCTATAATTCCAAGAGTTCCAAGAAGAGCTCTACCAATTAGAAATTTTCTATTTTCTTTTTTACCAAATAAACTATCACCGCTTTTTCTTATAACATAAAAAGCAACTATACAACTTACAAGATTTCTAAAAAGACTTTTTTCTATTGATGGCAAATCGCCAGCAAGCTTTACAAATGTACTCATAACAGCAAATGAAAGAGCTGATATTATCATAAGTATAATAGCTTTATTTTTATTATTCATATGAAAATCCTCCTATAAAATTTTACTATGATAACAATATACTATTCTACAAATAAATGCAAATTTCATATTAAATTTATGCATTTTATAAAATATAGTGATATAATATTATAAGTTGAAAATTTATATGCTTTTGGAGGTACATTATGAAAGTTGGAGTTATAATGGGGGGTATCTCATCAGAAAGAGAGATATCATTAAACAGTGGAGAATCAATATTAGAAAATATAGATACTAGTAAATATGATGTTTGTAAAATTGTTATAGATAAAAAAGAAGATATAATAAATAAAGTTAGAGATGAAAAAATAGATTTTGCATTACTTGCACTTCATGGTCAATTTGGTGAAGATGGAACTGTTCAATCAGTTTTACAATGTTTAAATATACCTTACTCAGGTTGTGGCCCATTAAGTAGTGCAGCTTGTATGGATAAAGATATGACAAAAAGTCTTTTAAAAGCAGCAGGAATTAGAACAGCACCTTGGATAAATGTAAGAAGTGTAGAAGAAATAGATTATGATAAAATAGAAGAACTTGGTTATCCAGTAGTAATAAAACCAACACACGGTGGATCAAGTGTTGCAACATTTATTATAAAAGATAAAAGTGAAGTTTTACATGCAGTAGAAGAAGGATTTAAATGGGATACAGAAGTTATGATTGAAAAGTTTATAAAAGGAGAAGAAATAACTTGTCCTATATTTAATGATAAAATGTATCCGGTACTTGCTATAAAACCAAAATCAGAGTTTTTTGATTTTGAATCAAAATACCAAGATGGTGGAGCTGATGAGTTTATAATAAATTTAGAAGAAGATTTACATGAAGAAGTTGAAAAAATGGCTCTTTTAACTTATAGAGCATTAAAATGTTCGGTATATGCAAGAGTTGATATGATAGTAACAGAAGATAAGGTTCCATATATATTAGAAGTTAATACTTTACCAGGTATGACTAAAAATAGTTTATTCCCAAAAAGTGCAGCTGGAATAAATATTTCATATAGTGGATTAATAGATGATATAATTGAAACTTCATTAAAAGAAAAAAGATAATAAACTTTATAATAAAAAGGCTAAGCTTCAATAGTTTAGCCTTTTAATTTAACTTCAAAACTTTTAAGAATTTATTAAGGAAATGTTATTTAATTATTTAAGAAGTCAAATTTATAATTTTAAATATACTATTAAAATAGTTTGGAGGAATTAATTTGAGAAGAGAGAAAATTCTAATTGTTGATGATGAAAAAGAGATAAGAGATTTAGTTGAGATATATTTAAAGGGTGAAGGATATGAAACAATTAAGGCACAGGATGGAGAAGAAGCATTGTATTTACTTAAGGAAAATGAAATAGATTTATTAATATTAGATGTTATGATGCCAAAATTAAATGGTATAGAAACTTGCCTTAAAATAAGAGAAGAAAGTGAAATACCAATTATAATGCTTTCAGCAAAATCAGAGGATATAGATAAAATATTAGGTCTTAATATGGGAGCAGATGATTACTTAAGTAAGCCTTTTAATACATTAGAATTAATAGCTAGAGTAAAATCTCACCTTAGAAGATATAAAAAGTTTAATAATAAACCAAAAGAAGAATCTGAATTAATGATAGTTATAGATGATTTATGTATAAAGTTAGATACTCACGAAGTGTTTTTGGGAGAAAAGAGTATAAGATTTACTCCAACGGAATTTGATATATTAGTTTTACTTGCTAAAAATCGTGGAAAAGTATTTTCGATGAGAAATATTTATGAAAGTGTATGGGATCAAGAATATATGGAATCAGATAATACTGTTATGGTTCATATTAGAAAAATAAGAGAAAAGATAGAAGAAAATCCAAGAAGTCCTAGATTTTTAAAAACAGTTTGGGGGGTAGGATATAAAATTGATAAATAGAAAAAATAAAAAAGAGAAGGAGCCAAAAGAAAGAAAAAGGGATAAATTAAAAAGAAAATATGAGGATTTTAAAAAAACAAAAATAGGAATTATGCTTAAAGAATTAATTCAAAAATTTGATACTAAAATAAAACAAAGTATTAGATTTGAGCTTATGATTATGTTTGCTTTATGTTTTATAATTGCAACAATATCATATGGAATTTTAAATGATATGTTTAAAAATGTTCATACTGAAGCAGAAATTAGGTATGAATATAGTAATATGGAACACAATGCTCAAGATATAGTTAATAAAATAGAACATGAAAGTATAAATAGCGATATAAAAATAAATAATAAGAATTTCTTTAATAGGTTAATGGATACTTATTCTAATGGAAATGATAAAATTTATATAACAGATATAGATGGAAAAGTTTTGTATAGAAATCAAAATGCATCTGAAGAAAAAATAGATATTTATACAGTACTTAAAAATGTTTCAAAAAATCCTAAAGATGAATATGATTCAAGAGAATATACTATTATATATCCAATTGATATAGGTAATGGGAAATATTACATAATATATACTGGAATTCCTAGTGCAAGAATAGAATATGTTGATTATTTTGTTTCAAATTCTTATTTAGCATTAACTTTATCTATAATAATATTTATAGTAATATTTCTAATTTTAACTAATAAGAAAACAAAATATTTAGATGAAATTGCAAAGGGAATTAAGAATATAGCTGATGGTGATTTATCTCATAGTATAAGTGAAAATGGTAATGATGAAATTGCAAATATAGCTATAAATGTTAATAATATGGCTAAGGAAATAAGTAGTAGAATAGAAGCACAAGAAGAAGCTGAGAAAACTAAAGCAGATTTAATAACAAATGTTTCTCATGATTTAAGAACTCCTTTAACATCTATAATGGGATATATAGGTTTATTAAAAGATAAAAGATATACAGATGAAAAATCAATGAATGAGTACTTAGATATTGCTTATAATAAGGCTGAAAAACTTAGAATTCTTATAGAAGATTTATTTGAGTATACAAAATATAATAATAAAGGAATAAAGCTTAATAAGGTTGATGTTAACTTATGTGAATTTGTAGCGCAAGTTTCAGAAGAATTAAAACCTTATTTTGAAAGCTCAAGTATAGACCAAGTAAAAACTTTATCTGATGAAAAAATAATAGTAAATATAGATGCTGATAAAATGGTTAGAGTTTTAGAAAACCTTTTAACTAATGCTGTTAAATATTCTTATAAGCCCGGTGCTGTAATAATTGGGGTTTATGCAAAGGATGGATATGCAACAATAGCTGTAAAAAATAGAGGAGAAAATATTCCAAAAGAAAAGATGGATAAATTATTTGATAGATTTTATAGAATGGAAGAATCAAGAAATACAAGCCTTGGTGGATCAGGTTTGGGGCTAGCCATTTCAAAAAATATAGTAGAAATGCATAAAGGTGAAATTTGGGGAGAATGTTATGGAAATGATATAAGTTTTTATATAAGATTACGAATTAAGTAAATTATAAGATTTAGTAATTTTTTTTAATCATGTAACCTTAAGCTGTTTAATTTAATATCTTAATAAAGAATAAGTATTTTTACTTTTGGAGGAGTTATGCAAGATAAAAATCCTAAAAGTACCTTTGGAATAGATATAAATGAATATAGCCAAGGTGTTGATTTTAAAGTATTATCAAGAACTATTGATTTTCTATATTTAAGAGCTTCTGGATCAGGGAGTGGATATTTTAGAGTTGATAAAAAGTTTTTAGAATATGCAGTAGAAAGTAGAAAATTTTCTATACCAGTAGGAGCATATCATTATGCTATGCCTTCTTATAATCTTTTAACTGCAGATTCACAATGTGATGATTTTATTGATACTCTTCAAAAAGGTTTTGGAAATAAAAATTACGGAGATTTATTTCCAGTATTAGATGTTGAAGCACCAATAAATCCTAAAATGAGTACAGATGCTTTAATTAATTGGGTTGATAGATTTAGACAAAGATTTGAGAAAAAAACTAGAAGAAGACTTATGCTTTACACAGGATTATTTTTTATACAGCTTTATAATGACTTTAAATATAGTGACGGAACATATCCTTTAAAAAATATGCCTCTTTGGATTGCTATGTATACAAATATACCAAGTAATCCAAAAGTTCCACCTGATGTAGGAGGCTGGACTAGATGGAGAATTTGGCAATTTAGTGAAAGTCAAAAAGTTCAAGGAGTTAATAATCCTGTTGATGCAAATTGGGGACCAAATAATTTAGATATTTTAATGCAACCAAAGCAAGTTAATGGTTTAAAAGCTTGGAAAGATAATGAGTATATTTATGTGTCATGGAATAGAAATAATGATATAGATTTATTAGGATATAATATATTTATAGATAATTATTGGGTTGGAACAGTTGATAGAGATGATACGTCTTTTAGAATACCTTTAAGTAAAATTTATAAACCTAATAATAGAGTTTTAAATATTAGTATAGAAGCTTTTGATTATGATGGAGAAACATCACAAATTAGAACTTTATATAAGTTGGATGGCAGATTAATATAAAATAATAATTATTAAATTAATAAGAGTCTTTTGAAGATAAAAAATTTGAAAGACTCTTTAATAAATAAAAAAAAGTATTAAAAATAAATATGATATGTTATATAATGTAAATGATTAGAAGGGAATTAAAATGAACGAAGGGAGTATATAATGGGTACAGGTGAAGATGGGAAATTAAATAAAAATGATAATATGAGAAAAAAATTAATTATAGGAACTATTGTTATATCTTCAATTGCAATTATAGGTGGAGTTTCATATGGAGTATCAGCTAATAAAACAATAAATGAATGGAATAATAAAATTTATCCAAATGTATTTATTGAAGAAGTAAATGTTGGTGGTATGACAAAAGAAGAAGCAAAATCTGTAATAAAAAATAATTATATAAAAAAAATAGATGATAAAGATATAGTAGTAAATATTAAAGGAAAAGATAAAGATTATAAAGCAAAATATTTTGAAATATCACCTAAATATGATATTGATAAGGCAGTAGATGAAGCATTTAATTATGGGAAGGATTCAAGTTTTTTTAAGAAAAATTCTTTAATAAAAAATAAAAATAATTCAAAACAAGAGGTTCAACTTAACTTTAGTTATAACAATAAAAAACTAGAATTATTAGAAAACAAAATAGTTAACAAATTTACTACATTACCTAAAGATGCTAGTATAGCTATAAATGGAGATATTTCAATAACTCCAGAACAAGTTGGTTATGGAATAGATAAAAAGGATTTGGATAATAAATTAAAAAAAGAATTAAATGGTGATATAGAAAATCAAACTAAAATAATAGTAGAGAAAAAAGAAGTAAAGCCAAAAATAACTAAAAAAGATCTTTCAAAAATTGATGGTGTTATTGGAGAATTTACAACATCATATAAATCATCAGATTCTAATAGATCAACAAATATTCAAGTTGTAACAGAATTTGTTGATGGAACAGTTTTAATGCCAGGAGAAGAATTTAGTTATAGTAAAACTAGTCAAAAAGATAAAAGTCTTTATAAAGAAGGAAATGCATATATAAATAATCAAATAGTAAAAGATATTGGTGGTGGAATATGTCAAGTTTCAACTACTTTATATAGAGCTGTAATGAGAGCAAATATTAGGTCAACAGAAAGACATAATCACTCATTAACAGTTGGATATTCAAATCCAAGTCTTGATGCAACTGTTGCATGGGGATATTTAGATTATAAGTTTAAAAATCCATATGATTTTCCAATATATATAAAAGGAATAACTCATAACAAAAATGTAACATTCAAAATATATGGTAATGTTGATGGATTAAAAGGAAGAAGTTATGATATGACAAATGAAATACTTAATGTTATAAATCCAAAAGAGGAGATAGTAAAAGATTCAAATCTTAAAGAAGGAACAAGAATTGTTGAGTCTAATGGGCAAACAGGATATGTTTCAAAGGGGTATCAATTAACTTATGAAAATGGTAAAGTCATAAAGAAAGAATTAATATCTATGGATAGTTACGCTATGGTACCGAGAAAGGTTAGAGTTGGTACTAAGAAAAATTAATTTTTTAAATTATTAAACTTTTAATTGAATAAATTTTTATGGAAAAATATAAGAATTTTTCATAAAATATAAATAATGTATTATTAAATGAAGCAAGTTATAATATATAACTTGCTTTTGTTATAGAAAGATATTGGAGATGTATATATGATTTATAAAATGGTATGTATAGATATGGATGGAACTATGCTTGGAAAGAGAAAATCTATATCAGAAGAAAATAAAATGGCTATAAAAGAGGTTAGTAAAAGAGGAATTAAAGTAGTTGTTACAACAGGAAGGCTTTACAATAATGCAGCATATTATTCTAATCTTATTGGTGCATCAGATTTTGTAATTGCTGGAAATGGAGCTGTTATAAAGGAAAAATATAAAGATAAACCTATATTTAAAAGCGAATTAGATATAGATATTATAAAAAAATTGCTTATAGCAGCTAAAAAAAGCAAGGTTGTATTGCATTTACATACAATTGATGAAGTAATAACAAATAGTGTTTTAAGCAGTTTAATTGCAAAAATAGTTTTACCAGATATAAGAAATAGAGACTTTCCTGTAAATATTAAAGTTCTTAAAGATTTAAAAAATATTGACGATAGTATAAAAGCATATAAAGGTAAAGTAACTAAATGTATAATGTTTTCACCTTTAAAAGAAAGAACAGAATTATTTAGACGAGAAATAGATAAAATTCAAGGAATAACATATTACTGTTCAGGGGGAAGAAGTATAGAAATAAATAAAATAGGTGTTTCAAAAGGAAATGCTGTAAAAATGTTAGCTAAATATTATGGCATTAGAAGAGAAGAAATAATTTGTATAGGTGATAATGAAAATGATATATCAATGATAGAATATGCTGGACTTGGTATAGCTATGGGAAATGGAATTTTAGAGCTTAAAGAGAAAGCAAATTATATAACAGATACAAATATAAATGATGGAGTTAGAAAAGCATTAGAAAAATTTATATTAAATAAGAGATAGAGAAATACTATTATGGAGGTGATTTTATGTTTAATCCATCTAAAATAGTATTTGATGAGAAATCATTACAATATCCTTTAGGAAAAAAATTATTAGAGAAATTTAAAGAAGAAAATAAAAATATAGTAATAAATAAAGGTGGCAGAGTTACTGGTAAAAAGGGAGAAACACCTATACAGAGTTTTATATCTGGAAAGAAAACTTTAGTTATAGCAGTTAGAAAAATAACTGAATTTCAAAGTTGTAAACCATCTGCTCACTATCAATTACCATTATTAAGTGGATGTAGTGGTATGTGTGAATATTGTTATTTAAATACTCAGCTTGGAAAGAGACCATCAAGTAGAATATATGTAAATATAGATGAGATTTTAAATAAAGCATTAAAATATATAGAAGAAAGAAAGCCTGCTATAACTGTATTTGAAGGTGCTGCAACATCAGATCCAATACCTGTTGAAGAATATACTGGTTCTATGAAACGTGCCATAGAATTTTTTGGAGAAAATGAATATAGTTTATTTAGATTTGTAACTAAATTTAAAGATATAGATTCATTAATTGGTGCTAAGCATAATGGAAGGACAACAATAAGATTTAGTATAAATACAAATAAAATTATAAATGAATTTGAAAGAGGAACAGACTGCTTTGAAGAAAGAATAAATGGAGCTAAAAAGTTGTACGATGACGGATATAAAATTGGCTTTATAATAGCTCCTGTATTTTTATATGATAATTATAAAGATGAATATTTAGATTTAATAAAAAGAATTGGAAATGAGTTTAATGATAAAGAAAGAAAAATTGAAATAGAAGTAATAACTCATAGGTATACAGAGAGAGCTAAAAATCAAATATTAAGTGTTTATCCAAAATCAAAGCTTCCAATGGATAAAGAAAATAGAACTTTAAAATATGGTCAATTTGGTTATACAAAGTATGTTTATAACAAAGAAACATTAGAAGAAGTTAAAAGTTTTTTTGAAGAAAATTTAAAAAAATATGTTGGTAATTACATAATAAAGTATATTATTTAAAAAATAATTTTATATTATTTAAATTAAAATATTAATATTATAGAGAGGTTTAAATTCTTTGACTAAAGAGAATGGATGTAGTATTATTTTTATTATAAGTTTAAAGATAAACTTTTGAAAGCTTAAGATGAATGTGAATTCATCTTCTTTTTTCTGTTTATATGATTATGGAAGGTGATTTTTTTGAATTTAAATATAGTTATGTATCAACCAGAGATACCACAAAATACTGGAAATATAGCAAGAACTTGTGTTTTAACTGGATCTAAGTTACATCTAATAAAACCTTTAGGATTTGATATAAGTTCAAAACAAGTAAAAAGAGCAGGTCTTGATTACTGGGATGAATTACAACTTGAGGTACATGAAAGTTATGAAGAGTTCATGAAAAAGTATGGAGATAAAAAAATATATTTAGCAACAACTCATGGTGGAGAACATTACGATGAAATTAAGTTTAATGAAGGGGATTTCATTATGTTTGGAAGGGAAACCTGTGGAGTGCCGGAAGATGTTCATAATGCTCATGAAGGATTAAGAGTACCTATGATTAAGACAAGTACTAGAAGTTTAAATCTTTCAAACACAGTTGCTATTATTGCATATGAAGCATTAAGACAGATGGGATTTCCTAATATGAAATAAAATAAAGGGGGACTGAGTGAATGGAAAAGATTAAAATTATAACAGATAGTACCGTTGATTTACCAAAAGAGCTTTTGAGTAAATTGGATATTGAGGTATTACCAGTTCTTATAAATTTTGGAGAAGAAAGTTATCTAGATGGTGTTGAAATAACATTAGATGAGGTGTTCAAAAGAATAGACGAAGGTGATGTATTTCCAACAACAGGTCAGATTACTCCAAATAGATTTGTGGAAACATACAAAAAATATATCGATGAAGGTTACAAAGTTTTAGCTGTGTTAATGTCATCAGGTATGAGTGGAACATATCAATCAGCATGTGTTGCAAAACAAATTTTAGAGACAGATGATGTATATATTGTAGATTCGCAAACAATAACAGCTGGACTTGGTATTTTAGTTTTAAAAGCAGCAAAGCTTAGAGATAGTGGATTAAAAATAGAGGAAATAGTAAATGAATTAGAAGAAGTAAAACCATATATAAATAGTTCATTAAGTTTTGACTCTTTAGATAATTTAGTTAAAGGTGGAAGACTTCCAAAAGCTGTAAGTGTTGTTACAGGAATGCTTGGAATAAAACTTATACTTGAAGTTAAAGATGGAGTTATGGATGTAAAAGGTAAAGTAAGAGGACCTAAAAAAGCGGTTAAGAGAATTATAAGTGATATGGAAGAACTTGTTCCAAGAAAAGATATGCCAGTACTTTTAGTAGATGTTAATTATGATGAAATAACTCAGCCTCTTAAAGAATATTTAGAAAGTAATAATATTGATTATATAGAAGGACCTGTTGGATGTTCAGTAGGAATACATTCAGGAAATAAAGCAGGTGGATTATTTTTTATAAGTGAAAAATTAAATAAATAAAATATATTTAAATATAAAGAAGCATCAATTTTGATGCTTCTTTTATTTTGTATTAAAAAATATTTTTAGGAAAAGATAAAATTGATAAATTTTATAGAGGTGAGAAATTTATGGATAAAATAAATAAAAATAGAGAAATCTCAGCATTACTATTATTATTGATAAGTTTATATTTAATTATGTTAGTAGGGGGATGTAAAAATGGAGCAGGGTTGGTGCATAGAGGAAAGATAAATGTTGCTCTTATGGCTCAAGATTTTAATGATAAATCATTTGGGTTCCTTGCTAAGAAGGGGGCTGATGAAGCAAAGGAAAAATATGATATAGCAACAGAATATGTAGAGTTTTCATCTCAAGTTGAAGGAAGCAATGAGGGAATTGATAATTTACTTAGAAAAACAATAGGAGATACAGCAATGGTAATATGTATGGGAAGGGAAACAAAAGGGGCTGTAGAGAAGGTTGCAAGAGAAAGAAGAGATAAAAGCTTTGCAATAATAGATTCTAAAGTTGAAGAAGCTAATGTTAAATCTATATTATTTAAGCATCAAGAAGGAGCATTTTTAATGGGGATAGTCGCCGGAGGAGAAACAAAAGCTAATAATGTAGGGTTTGTAGGGGCTTTAAATGATGAGATGGGATTAGAATTTTGCAATGGTTATATAGCGGGTGTAAAAACTGTAAATGAAAAGGCTGCAGAAGGATTAATAGACGGAATAAATACTAGATTTATTCAAACTTATTCAGATGAAAAAAAAGGATATGAGAAAGCTATAGAATTATATGATCAAGGTTGTGATATATTATTTCAAACATGTGGAAAAGCAGGATTGGGAGTATTTAAAGCTGCTAAAGAAAGAGGGAAGTTGGCTATCGGTGTAGACGTAGATCAAAAGATAGAACTTCCAGAATATAAAGACCAAATAATATCATCAATGATTAAAAAAGTTGACAAATCTGTATTAAAAGCTTGTAAAGAAATTAAAGAGGGAAGTTTTAAAAGTGGCATAGATAATCTTGAAGAATACGGCGTAAAAGAAGAAATAATAGATTATGCGCCTTCAACAGAACAAAGTGTATCTAACAAAACTATGGAAAACTTAAAAAAATATAAAGAGATGATAAAAAATGGAGAATTACAAATACCAAAAAAATTATATGAAGTTATAGAATTTAAAGCGTAATAATATATAAATAAGTAGATATGTCAGAAAACAATTACAATTTAGTTTGTAAGTAAATTAGTATATGATATAATAATTTAAAAAGAATATTGCTTAGAGTTAATTTAGATGGAGAATAACTCCATCTAAATTAGTTTATATTAAATCATATTAAATTTTTACATATTAAGAAGAGTTAGATTGTAATTTTTTATAGTAATAAATGTGTGTAGAGAAGGGTGATATTATGAAGATGGAGTATTCTATGAATCTTACGCAAGAGCAAAGATTAGTTATGACACAAGAAATGCAAATGTCTATAAAAATGCTTCAAATGTCAGTAAATGATTTAAGAGAATACATAGATAAAGAATTTGAGGAAAATCCAATATTGGACATAAAAGATACAAGTCAGGAAAAGTCTTCAATAAGTGAAGAAAAATTTATGGACAAGTATGATTATAAAGAAATGATAAAATACTTTGAGTTTGATAATTATGGAGCTCAAAGTTATGGAAATTATGATAATGATGAATTATCCCCATTTAATTTTATATCTGAAAAAAAATCACTAAAAGAATATTTACATGAACAACTAATGGAAGTTTATATAGATGAATATACACTAGAAATCGGAGATTATATAATAGAAAATTTAGATCATAGGGGATATTTAGAATGTGATTTAAATCAAATATGCAATGAACTTAAAATAAGTGAAGAAAAAGGTGAAGAAGTCTTAAAAATAGTGCAAGATCTTGAGCCTTACGGCATAGGAGCTAGAAATATAAAAGAGTGTTTACTTATTCAATTAAATAAATTAGCTTTAGATGATGACATTATAGTAAAAATGGTTGAAGAAAATCTTGAAGATATAGCTGAAAATAGATACGGAGTTATTGCTAAAAAGTTAAATATATCACCTAGGGAAGCACAAAGATATGGAGATATAATAAAAAGGTTAGAACCAAAACCATCAAGAGGATTTTATACTGGGGAAGAAGTGAAATTTATCATTCCAGATGCAGCTATAAGAGAATTAGATGGTGAATTTATAATAATAATGAATGATAGTGTTATACCTAAGTTATCAATAAATAAAACTTATAAAGATGTATTAACTTATAATGATGAAATTGCATCAAATTATGTAAAGGATAGGCTTAATAAAGCTCTATTTTTAATAAAGAGTATAGAACAAAGAAGAAGCACATTATATAAAGTTTTAGAAATAATAATAAGAAAACAAAGAGAATACTTTGAAAAAGGATATAATTTTTTAAAGCCTATGACTTTAAAAGAAATTGCAGAAGAACTACAAGTTCATGAATCAACAATAAGTAGAGCGGTTAAAGATAAATACGTGTTAACTGATAGAGGAACAGTTAAAATAAAGGATTTATTTACAACAAGCATTTCTTCATTAAATAGTGAGGATACAGGAGTTATAAAAATAAAAAATAAAATAAAAGGAATTATAGAATCAGAAGATAAAAAGAAGCCTTATTCAGATCAAAATATAAGTGATAAATTAAAAGAAAATGGTATGAATATATCAAGAAGAACTGTGGCAAAATACAGAGAGGAAATGCAAATAAGGTCCTCAAGCAAGAGAAAAAGATTATAAATATAAAATAAAATATTTAATTAAATATAAAACAAAACGTTAAATTAGGGATAAAAATGAAAAAAAATAAAATTTGTACTTTAAAAATTAGTTAATATAACTTATAATAAGATTGTGGGACAAAAACATTAAGTGTGGGACGCTTTATGACCAAAGGAGTGTTGAAGTTGCAGGAAATATTAAAGCTACAGAAAAAGATAGTTCCTGAACTTATAGAGGTACTCGAGAAAAGGTACAATATATTAAGGACTATATTTTTAAATCAGCCTATAGGAAGAAGAGTTTTAGCTAATGAACTTTTACTTAGTGAAAGGGTAGTTAGAACAGAAGTAAGTTTTCTTAAAGGTCAAGGATTAATACAAATTAACACAGCAGGTATGAATGTAACAAGTGCTGGTGAAGAGATAGTTGATAAACTAAGTGAATTTATTCATGAAGTTAGAGGATTATCAGAAATAGAAAAAGGAATTAAGACAGCTCTAAATTTAAAAGATGTTATAGTAGTACCTGGGGAGATAAATGTTAATCAATCAGTACTTAAAGATATTGGTAAAGCAGCGTCTAATTACTTAAGAAAGATAATAAAAGCCAATTCAATTATTGCGCTAACTGGAGGAACTTCAGTTAAGGAAGTTGTTGAAGCTTTTGGAAGTATAAGAAATGTTCCAAATGTTTTAGTAGTTCCAGCAAGAGGTGGACTTGGTAGAAATGTAGAAACACAAGCTAATACATTAGTAGCATTACTTGCTAAGAAAACTAATGGAACTTATAAGATGCTTCATGTACCAGAAAGTGTTAGTTTAAAGGTTTTAAATTCTTTAAAAGAAGAAGACTCTATAAAAGATGTAGTAGATAGTATACACAATGCTGATATATTTATATATGGTGTTGGTGATGCTTTTGAAATGGCTAAAAAAAGAGGTCTTACTGAAGAAAGTGTAAAAAAACTAACAGAACTCAATGCTGTAGGAGAAGCATTTGGATGTTATTTTGATAAAAATTCAACAGTGGTTTCAAGTACAACCGCTATTGGAATAAATATAGATGAAGCCAGAAAAATTAACACGCATATTGTCGTGGCTGGTGGAAAAAATAAAGTTGAGCCGATTATAGCGACTCAAAAAAATAATGAAAATGGTGTTTTAATCACCGATGAAGCTACTGCAAGATCTATCTTAGATATTTTAAGCAGTTGTAACAATTAATTTGTTTATAAAAAAATTTTTTATAAAAGCTATTTTTAGGAGGTATTTACATTATGGTAAATGTAGCAATTAATGGATTTGGAAGAATAGGAAGATTAGCGTTAAGATTAATGATCAACAACCCAGAATTTAACGTTGTTGCAATCAATGACTTAACAGATGCTAAAATGTTAGCTCACTTATTCAAGTATGACTCAGCACAAGGAAGATTCGATGGAGAAATCGAAGTTAAAGAAGGAGCTTTCGTAGTAAACGGAAAAGAAATCAAAGTTACTGCAAATGCTAACCCAGCTGAATTACCATGGGGAGAATTAGGAGTAGACATCGTATTAGAATGTACTGGATTCTTCGCTTCAAAAGAAAAAGCTTCAGCTCATATCGAAGCAGGTGCTAAGAAAGTTGTTATATCAGCTCCAGCTGGAAACGACCTTCCAACAGTTGTATTCAACGTAAACAACGAAATATTAAAAGCAGAAGACACAGTTATTTCAGGTGCTTCATGTACAACTAACTGTTTAGCTCCAATGGCTAAAGTATTAAATGATTCATTTGGATTAAAAGAAGGATTCATGACTACAATCCACGCTTACACAAATGACCAAAACACTTTAGATGCTCCACACAGAAAAGGAGATTTAAGAAGAGCTAGAGCTGCTGCAGGATCAATCATTCCTAACTCAACAGGAGCTGCTAAAGCAATCGGATTAGTTATCCCAGAATTAGCTGGAAAATTAGACGGAAACGCTCAAAGAGTTCCAGTAATCACTGGTTCATTAACTGAATTAGTATGTGTACTTGACAAGAAAGTAACTGCTGAAGAAATAAACGCTGCAATGAAAGCTGCTGCAAATGAATCATTCGGATACACTGAAGATCCAATAGTATCAGCTGACGTTATCGGAATTAGCTTCGGATCATTATTCGATGCAACTCAAACAAAAATCATGGAAGTTAACGGAGAACAATTAGTTAAAGTTGCTTCATGGTACGACAACGAAATGTCATACACTAATCAATTAATCAGAACTTTAGGATACTTCGCTAACTTAAAGTAGTCTATTAATTAGATAGTAAACATAAAGTTTTATAAGTCTGGTTTTGTAGTATAAGGCTATAAGGCCAGACTATTTTAAAATATAGGTATAATTTATTTTAAGAGGTGAAAAGAATGAACTTCAATAAAAAGACTATAGAAGATATCAATGTAAAAGGTAAAAAAGTTTTAGTAAGATGTGACTTTAACGTACCACTAAAAGATGGTGTTATAACTGATGAAAATAGATTAAACGGAGCACTTCCAACTATCAAATATTTAGTTGACAATGGTGCTAAAGTTATTCTTTGTTCACATATGGGTAAACCAAAGGGAGAACCAAAGCCAGAATTATCATTAGCACCAGTTGCTAAGAGATTAAGCGAAATGCTTGGAAAAGAAGTTGTTTTTGCAGCTGACAACAATGTTGTTGGAGAAAATGCTAAAAAAGCAGTAGCTGAAATGAAAGACGGAGACGTTGTTTTATTAGAAAACACTAGATATAGAAAAGAAGAAACTAAAAATGGAGAAGAATTCTCAAAAGAATTAGCTTCACTTGCTGAAATTTTTGTAAATGATGCTTTCGGAACAGCACACAGAGCTCACTGTTCAACAGTTGGTGTTACTGATTTCATAGATACAGCTGTATGTGGATACTTAATCCAAAAAGAATTAAAATTCTTAGGAGATGCTGTTGAAAATCCAGAAAGACCATTTGTAGCAATCTTAGGAGGAGCTAAAGTTTCAGATAAAATTGCAGTTATAAATAACCTTTTAGATAAAGTTGATACTTTAATAATAGGTGGAGGAATGGCTTATACATTCTTAAAAGCTCAAGGATTTGAAGTTGGAACTTCATTAGTTGAAGAAGACAGAATTGAATATGCTAAAGAAATGATTGAAAAAGCTAAAGCTAAGGGAGTTAATTTCTTATTACCAGTAGATCACAGAGTAGCTACAGAATTTAAAGATGTAGAAGCTACTATTACTGAAGATCAAAACATTCCAGCTGGAAGCATGGGATTAGATATTGGACCAAAAACAGAAAAATTATATGCTGATGCAATTAAAGATGCTAAAACAGTTATTTGGAATGGACCAATGGGAGTATTCGAATTCGAAAACTTCAACAAAGGTACAATTGCAGTAGCTAAGGCTATGGCTGATTCAAATGCTACAACTATAATTGGTGGTGGAGATTCAGCTGCAGCTGTAAATATATTAGGATTTGGAGATAAGATGACTCATATCTCAACTGGTGGTGGAGCATCACTTGAATTCTTAGAAGGTAAGGTATTACCAGGAATAGATGCTTTAAATAGCTAATAAGCTGCCTAAATAGTTTTTATAAATAAATATTGCCACTCTTTATAGAGAAAAAAAGAGTGGCTCTATGTTTTATTAAATTTGGTTAAAAACATTAAATAAATTTAGAGGTGATTTTAATGAGAAAAGCAATAATCGCAGGAAACTGGAAAATGCACAAAACTCCAGCAGAAGCTGTAGAGTTCATTAACGAATTTAAACCATTAGTAAAGGATGCTACTTGTGATGTAGTTCTTTGCCCAACATTCGTATGTTTAGAAGCTGCTGTAAATGCTGCTAAAGGATCAAATGTTAAAATAGCTGCACAAAACATGCACTTTGAAGAAAGTGGAGCTTTCACAGGAGAAGTTGCTCCAGGAATGCTTGAAGCTATGGGTGTTGAATACGTAGTAATCGGACACAGTGAAAGAAGAGAATACTTCAACGAAACTGATGAAACTTGTAACAAAAAAGTTAAAGCTGCACTTAAGCACAACATAACTCCAATCCTTTGCTGTGGAGAAACTTTAGAGCAAAGAGAATCAGGAAAATATGTAGAAGTTTTAGCAGGACAAATCAAAGCTGATTTAGAAGGATTAACTAAAGAAGAAGCAGAAAAAGTTGTTATAGCTTATGAACCAATTTGGGCTATCGGAACTGGAAAAACTGCTACATCAGAACAAGCAAACGAAACTATAGCTTCAATCAGAAAAGTTGTAGCTGAAATGTTCGGACAAGAAGTTGCTGATAAAGTAAGAATTCAATATGGTGGATCAGTTAAGCCAGCTACAATAAAAGAGCAAATGGCTCAATCAGATATCGATGGAGCTTTAGTTGGAGGAGCTAGCTTAGTAGCTTCAGACTTTGCTCAAATCGTTAACTACTAATATTAATTAACTTATTAATATTTAGAATTAACATAAAAGGCAATAGTCATGATTGAATAATAGCAATTCTTTCATACTATTGCTTTTTATTGTTTGTATTATTATATTGTAGTATAATATAAATGAAAAATTAGAGTATAATAGTAATATTTTTATTATTTATTAAAGTAAATAAATGGAGGTAGAGTAATGGCAAAGAAACCAGTAATGTTAATGATACTAGATGGTTTTGGAATAGCAGAAGCTTCAGAAGGTAATGCTGTTTCATTAGCTAAAAAACCAAATTTTGATAGATTAGTGAAGGAATACCCACATTCAATGCTACAAGCTTCAGGAATGGCTGTAGGTCTTCCAGAAGGACAAATGGGTAACTCAGA
>ERZ1463036.7-NODE-7-length-74455-cov-37.403589_pt1 | contig 74455 bp, 93 predicted proteins | sample MGYA00564485_ERZ1463036 | MGnify/ENA primary metagenome ERZ1463036 (study PRJEB39244, sample SAMEA3635127) | Helicobacter pylori | study: EMG produced TPA metagenomics assembly of PRJEB11511 data set (Assembly of a 5300-year-old Helicobacter pylori... | reverse complement strand
CTGCCAGCGATTCCGCTGCCAAAGGTGGTCTTGCTGGTAATGGTGGCGACTTGGGTAATCCAGGTACTGCTGGGGGTGTCGGTATTAAAGGCAACTCCTGGCAGGGTGGTAACCTCAGTAATGCTGACGGTACATCGACGTACTACCCTGCATGCGGACCGTATAACAGCGGATCGTACGACATCGGTGCTCTCGGCGGTGCAGCTGGGTTTGCGGTTAACGGCATTGCCTTCGTGACCTATGACGTACAAGGTTCCATCATTGGTCCAGTTAAATAATTGTTTTGGCCGAGGTCTGAGTCATGGCGGATACCATTTTCAAATACCCTCTCGATCTGCTTGGCACTAGTATTGCCAACAAGGTCATTGGGGAAGCGCACACCATCGGAATTCGGACAGGTCGGATCTTCTGCGCCGACTACGGTCCGTTCTTCGGTAATAGCATCGTCCTCGTTGACGGTGTGTCTGGCCGCACACTGCTGCCTAACACTGACTACAATCTCGTGCACTACTATCGGGAAGCGAGTGAGCGTACGGGTCAAGCAGTTTACGCTGCTGTTCAAATCGTTAACCCAACGGTCAGTACCTCGATTCTCATGACTGCCCAGATGGTTGGTGGTGAGTTCTCGTACTCGACCTACGCGCTCCTCCAAGCACTCGAAGCTCTTCAGAGCGATGACCGTCCGGTTAAGTGGGGCGATCTCATTGGCGTGCCTTCTCAGTTCGCCTCAGCGCCACACCTTCACGACGTGTACGACTTGTACGGCATGAAGTACCTGATCGAATCGAACTACGACATCTCTGCGGCTATCCGCGAAGGCGATACGGGTTCTCGCCAATTGTTCTTTGAACAAGCCAATGCACGGTTCGCAGCTATTGATGCGTTCTGCATGGCATTTGCCGACTGCTTCGAATCAGGTGCTGCCGAACTGCGGGCGATTCAATAAACTGCTCTACTGGGAGTCTCGGTAATGTCGATTGCAACGACCATTGCTACTATCAAACAGAAGATGACCGATTTCAAGAATGAGTTGATACTCAAGATTGACTTGCCGGTCGACCATGCCCCTTACGCTGATGTATCTGACAAACTGGAAGGTTACACTCCAGATCAGGTCATTCAGCAACTTCGTGACCAGGTGACTGTGCACACGTCGAAACTGGGGCAAGGAGTTCACAAGGTCGATCTGACAGCACTGGGTACTTACACGGGACCCCAGTTTGATGCGAAGATCGACATGCTGATGGATCTCAATAGCGGTGTACCGTTTTCGTTTTACGGTGACCGAGAGTATCTGCCACCAGGTATCACGGGTTCGTTTGAATCCGGCAGTTCTGCATCACCGTACGGCAACTTCGGTATGATCATGGAAGACAACGGGACGTTGGTAATGCTTCGTTCCGGTTCCGATGGTGACAGCTCAGGTCTTTATTACTCGTATTTGCGTAACGCGGACAACGAGCCAGATCTGACCGGTCAGATCGTGACAACCAACACCAAGTACAGCCCGGCATTCTTCCCAGCAGACCGTCAAGGCTATTGCATCCTGAACTCAACTCAGTCTGCAATTATCGGTCGTTTGGTCAACAAGTCTGACGGTAAGTTCAACGGCTTCTATTTGGCACTGACGAACAACACGTTTGACCAGACCAAACACACCGGTGTGGTGCTTCCTGAGACCGGCATTATCAACATGTCTATCGAGGGAACTGCCGCCATCGACATGCCTGTGGCATTTGTTGCGGGGCAGTGGGTTTATATCCTCGTGCAGAAGGTTCGTAACACCGACCCTCAGATGGGTTTTCGGGTGTATCGGATGCCATTGGCCAACCTGATTGCTGGCAACTACGTCACTCCTGAATACATGACAGGTTGGACGATCAACCGCGGCGTGGCTGGTGTCGTGGGCCGTACAGACATGACTCTGTTTGATAACCTCAACGATGCCTTCAACTTCACAGGTAACCCTTCGGCTGTCAGAGGGGGTCTATCTAACGGTAACGGCGGTATGACCGTTAACGTCACTGATCAGGGTGTGGTTCTTTTGACCTACCTGCCGTACGTCCAAATATACGGTATCGATCAGGCGGTCCAGGAGATTGGGTTTTATCCAACACTCCACCTCACGTTAGACGTCGTGAACAAAGCGGTTGATGTCTCTGCGTACTACAACAAGAAAATCCAAGTTCGTTACGACAGCGTCGGTTGGTACTTCTACAACGCACCTGGGCTGCCGAATATTACCGACAACACCCAACTCGGGTCGAGTGGATATTACGATGGCTACACTGGGGCTATCGGCGGTCAGGCTAACGTCTGTCTATACGCCACAAAGTACAACCAGATGTGGTCGTTCTCAACGACCACGTATTTCACCCAACGGACAGTGTATCGGAATAAGTTTCCCGTTAATTCGCTGTTCAGCAACGTCATGTCGGGCGCAACTAAAATCGCAAGTCGTACGGGTTGGGGCGTCACCGGCCGATTTGGCAGCCCGCTATCACAATCGTTCCGAAATCATGCAAACATCGGCGATAGCGCGGTTTTGGTCAGCAACGAAAACATCAGGAATGGCGGCATCGCCTACTACGGTGTTCGTTGCATGTTGGAAGGTGCTGGTAATTATCAGTACAGTTCGATTACTGGTAACTATGCATTCAGGGGGTTTAACCCCACTGTCAACCGGACGTATATCAACGACCTTAACCCGTCGGGGAATGAGCTGAACTGCGTGACACTGAATGAAGGCGATTCCGGGATGGACACGTACTTCAGCATGGCTCGGTTTAGCACCGCTGTTCCGCCAACACGGACCCAGCGTCTAGACGTAAACCTGCAGGGTAGCGGTACGGTAACATGTCCTGGCGCAGTTCTGGATTCACTCCGCGCTCAGGTCACCGCTAACTTGAATGCCCGTGGTTACGCGTTCTATAGTGCCAGTTATGCTCCAATTGCTGTCGAGTTAACGGTTCCGCAAGCATACGGCGACATGCCTCCGTTTGTAGTGGCTCAGTTCATTCGCAGTGACCGGTCGGTCTACCAAGCAATATACGCAGTTACTATCAGCGGCAGTCGTCAGAACGTGACTGGGGCCAGTCTCATCACCGGGTCGTTCGCTATAATCCAAGTTCCAGAGGCAGGTGGTGGGGGCGGTACTATCGGGACAGGCATCGCTATCACCCCGACTACGATTGCAGGTCAGACCTGCATCCGTCGAGTATCTGGAGGGTTTGCGATTGGCCTTGCGGCTGGCCTCATTTACAATCTGTTTGGGGATGGCGAAACGGGGATATCCGCATGCAACTACAGTACCTCAACTGGGGTGTTCTCGTACACTGGTCACATGTGGAACTACTACGTGGCAGCACCGGCCGGCTGGCTGAACTTCCCTACCCGTGGGATGTACATGACGTTAGTATCCGAGTTTCTTCGCGGAGTGATCGACGCCGGTACTAAAATGATCGGCACCCTGGCCGTGACTAATAACTTCCACACCCAAAACCCAAATGACACGCTACTTGCCAGCATGAAAGATCCAAACAAGGCGCTGATCTTCGTTTCGCAGAAGATTGTAAGTGCTTGGACGATCTACTTCTCTGACGTGACTCCGGCCATGTTGGATGGTCTTTACACGTTGGTGCAGCCGCTAACCTACAACCTGACCCCTGGAACGGATGCCAACAAGACGTTCTATATCTGGTTGGTGAAGACCGGCACTACGTTCTCTTACAGGGTGGTTGACAGCAACCCAGCTACTCCGGTGGCGGATTCGGTGATCTACCTCGGGTATGTGGTGACCACGGTTGATGGTATTCAGCGCATCGTGGTTGAGAAGCGTGTTGCGGTTGGTGGCATGGTCCTGGCTCGTAACTCTCAAGGCTCGGCTATCCCGCTCACATCGGGTACTCCGAATTCCTACGGTCGTCTCAACTGGAAATAAGCCATGGCAGATCCAACACCACCAACAGAAGAGGAAATGGCTGCGGAGCTCTTGACACAATTCGAGAGCTACATGGTCGAAATAAAGCGCTTGCTGCGCGGTGCTGCAACGACCGTTAAACATGCGCTTAACTCTCTGCACATCAACGGGTACAGCCTCGCCGATTTGATCGCAATCATTAAAGGCGAGGTCGCAACTCACGAAGCGGACTTGAACAACCCTCACAACGAGACGTTGGCTCAGTTAGGCGGGATGTCGGCAGATGCGTTTGAAACGTCGGCAGGTAACTACTTCCTTAAAGACGCGATGCCCATCAGCCAGATCCCGACGCTTGTATTTAGTCGGGCAGGTAACCAGCTGACTATCGCTACTCAGACGATGATCTACATGGGACGGATTGTAACTATCCAGTCCCAGATGGTTACTCTGAATGCGGTGGCTAAGCAATACCTGAAGTTGGTTGCTAACGGTAGCGCTCCTAACTGGAACGTTACCTTTGCGATGACCACTGACGATAGTGAAAGTCTGACGGTTGCGGTTGCAGGTATTGTGACCTTCAACGGCAGCGATTGGGCTGTCACGCTGATACCGTGTGTCAAGATCGGTCCTAACCGGTTGTCGAGCGCTCCACGCGGTTTCGCCATTCCCTATTCGACTGGTACTCAGGCAGGGGCAGCTAGCATTGCCGCTGGTTGGATCAACTAAGGAGATTAGACATGGCTGGTGCAATTACCGCAAAATATCGGTTGGTGACTAAACTCTTTGGTGCGTATCACGAAGAGATCAAGCGCTTACTGAAGCGTCCGAAGACAAACGCCAACGAGGTGGACAATGCTGGACTGATCGGTACTTACGATTGGAAAGCGTTGCTGCAACCGGCGCGTGATGATCTGGCAGCTCACATCGCCAGAAAAGATGACCCGCACCAAGAGACTATGGCGACCCACGGTTCGTACACCGCCACACAGATCAATTCAAAGCTGGGTGTTAAAATCCCCAACGCGATATTGCCGGTGTCGAACTACGGGTTTGTTGATCGGTTGACTGATGCGCAAATCAACGCAGCCTGGACGTTCTCGGGTTGGGTTCTGTACGTAGGTATCGCGTTCCAAGTGACATTGGCTGGCACCGTCTACCGCTTACCTGTACAGCAGGTGAGTTTGTTGGTTGCTGACCCGTTCCCTCAGAACAAGACGTTCTACGTCTACGTGCGCTCCCAGTTCGGTTATGTGACGTATGAAGTGCGAAGCGATGCCCCACCTGAGTCTGAATCGATCATGTACATCGGTACGGTAACGACTAATGGTAGTGGTATTGTCAGCAGAGTCTTTGCTGGCGCAATTCGGATCACTACCTTCCGCCTCAGCTCCCTCCCGGTGGGTTCGGCTATCCCGGTCTCCGGTGGTACGTACGACAACATCGTCGCGCTGGCAGCGAGCTGGAACCCTGTATAACTTGGAGTTACTCATGTCTCAACCAGTGCCTACGTTCCCAACCAACGTGCAGTCTCAAAACCCGTACACCGGGATAGACCGAGGCTTGTTCTTGCTCCACAACAACCCTCCGTACAAGTTGGGTCGTATCCACAGCGCCCGCGTCGTTGGCACTGGTCCTCAGGCCGCCCTGAGCGTCGTTCAGTACAAGGTGATGCTTTACACTACCCAACCGGTAACCCAGGCTGATTACGCGGCTGGTACGATCGCTACGGCTCCAGACGGAACCGAGTGGTTTGACACGTTGGCTCGTGGTAGCGTCGTTTCTCCAATCATGGCTGAGTACTGGGCCACTGCCAACTATCTGAATTGGTACGTTACTGAGAAAGGTGCGAAACTTACCGATCTCGAAACGAAGATGGTTAGCGACCAGGCGGCGGTCATGCTGAAGACCATGGGTGCTTGGTGTGGTCTTGATGAAATCGAACTGACAGCGACGTTTGACGCGCTTGCTGGTCAGGCGATGACGCGGACATCGTTTAACCTGTCTGTGGATTACACAACCAAGGATGGGGTCAAAGTCCACACGGATATTTCGAATCTGCCGGAAGGTGTGTTCGATCCCGTGCGGGTAGCTCTTAATGTCATCAAACAAGCCGAGGCTTCAAATGGCAGTGTCTAAAGATCAACTCGTCAAGATATTCCCGAAGGCTCCGAACCCGGATGCTCTCGTGGTTGCATTGAATGCGGCAATGGTCAAGTTCTCGTTGACCACCAAGTTGCGTCAGGCTTCGTACCTGTCTCAGACTGGCCACGAGTCAGGCGGATACACCTCGGTGCGTGAAGGTCTCAACTACAAAGTTGAAGCCCTCAACAGCCTGTTCAGCAACCGCATGACTCCGGCTGATGCTGCGAAGTATGGTCGTATCGACGGTAAGCAAGCCGCTAACCAGGAAATGATCGCCAACATCATCTACGGCGGTGACTGGGGTCGTAAGAACCTCGGCAACACCCAGGTTGGTGACGGCTTCAAGTTCCGTGGTCGCGGCTACCTGCAGATCACCGGTCGGGCTAACTACCAGGCGTGTGGCATTGCACTTGGTATCGATCTGATCAGCAACCCTGAGCAGTTGGAGTTGCCGCAGTACGCAGCTCTATCCGCGGCGTGGTTCTTCAGCAAGAACAGTCAGTTGATGGCGTTCGTCGATAAGGGTGATAACCTCAACGTCGGCAGTATCGTCAACACTGGTGGTCCTGGTAAAACACCATTGGGTGCTGATGACCGTAAGGCCATCTACGACGCTGCGATGCAGTTGGCTGCGTAGACAAAAAAAAGAAGTAGTGAGAGCAGGGCTTGCGCCCTGCTCTCTATGCTGCGTTACTGACTCTCGAAGCTATCGAGGATGTCCTCGACGTTATCAATGCAATCACCGAAGATGTTGACGAAGTCCCCATCCACACCACCCCGACCGTAGTCATGGATAGCTTTCAACAGCGCCTTGGGGACATAGCCTACAAGCATACAGCGAGCAAGAAGATTGAGGATATCCTCGCCAACGGACGGGTATTCCGTCTGATCTTCTTCGTGAACCGCGTCGATGATGCAGATGCTGATATCCCGTGAGGCGATGTACTGAGAGCCGATACCGTTATCTTCGTAAAGTACGAAGTAGTCACCCTCACCCCACATGGCAATTACAGAACGGTTAGCAGATTCCGTCTTGAACTCGTATTCCTCAAGCTCGTAGGTGCGCTCGGTAACGGTCCCTTCGATTTCGTCGCTATCGTGCTTACCGTACGGTGAAAGAGCCATGCCTCCGAACGAACGGATTGCAGCGCGCAGATTGTTGTAAACAGGTTTCTTGATGAGTGACATGAAATCCTCCCTACTGTTAATCGAATTCCAGAAAGTTCAACTGGTGGCGGTTCTCAAGTTCGCCAAGAACGGCAAGTACTTGATATTCCCACACCGAGCGTCCCAGGATAGTAGACATCAAGAAACCTAGGAGGGCGTAAACACCTTCCTCTTCTTCTGGCTTCTCTTCATCGGGCTCGTAGATCTTGCGAGCATCAAGCACACCGGGCAGTCGCGGCGGATACGCCATCTTCTGCCATTTCGACAGACGGTAGCCATTCGCATACATGCCAGCCACGATAGCTTGAGATTGCGCGTACGTAACGCACGGCATATCTGGTTCGGTAAGTGCCCAGATCAGAACCGAGCTAAACGGGTCCATGGTGTCAGGAACAACTGGCTGACTCAGGATCTTGTTGACGAAATCCTTAGACTGGGCTGGGATGAGGATCTTCTCTTCGTCCTTGTAGCAGTACGAGATTGTGTGGAACCGGCGGCCATTAGGCCAGTCGTACTGGTTGATGACCCCGACGTAGTAACTGTCGTCCAATTGCCAGATGTGGTTACTGAAGACTTCGAGGTATTGTTTCAACGTCGGGTCTGGATGACTGGCGATGAAGTCGAGAGTTTCAGCGAGATCGGCCGCAGTCTTGAACGTGCGCAGGATGGTGGTGTGGGCTTCTGACAGATCGTTATACATGATGATCATTCACCCATCTCCAGATCGTGTACCAAGCTGTGGACCCGGCGGAACTGCACAGAACGCCCTACGACGCCGTGAGCCTTGCAGTACTGGATGATCATCTCCACTTGAGAGTCGAGTACCGAATACTTCAGCAACCAGGCCAGTGTGAGCGCTAAGTGACGATGGTACATGAAGTCGGAATCGGGATCGTAGTCTGTAGGGAACTCAAGATCGCCGTAACGATGGTCAGTTGTTTCCTCACGGATGTAGATCCGGTTCGTTTGCCCATCGACCCAGTAAGGGATGTGGGCTTTGACCATTGCGAGACGGTCGGAGAGCTGATTACTGCTGATGAAGTCGATGTTCTCCATCATCGACAGGTGCGCCATGATGTCAGTGGCGATGTGCAACGGAACATCATGTTTGAAGGTATCGGCGATGGCGTGAGCGATGACGCGAGCTCGCAGATCCTGACTCAAGCCACGATGACCTTCGAGAATCAGGTCACCAGTAACTTTCATTGGGTATACGTCAGAACCGGGTTTGATCATTTCTTGAGACATTGCGAACTCCAATGGATTGTACAGTAAGTTAACGAGAGTGGTTTTGCCCACTCTCGCATTCATGCCGCTTACGCAGCGTCTTCTTCTTCGACACCCTGTTGTTGCAGGATACGAAGAATCGAGCCAGCCTGTTCTTTCATGAACTTGCTAACCCGATATTCTCGGTGATCATTGATCTTCTTGCGCATGAGCTTTGCAAGTGCACGCAGCTCAGTTTCGGTGTACGTGGGCTTAACGTCGTCCATACCGCCTTGAACGAAATCAGCCACGGTGACGTAACGCGATTGTGCAGGATTCCAGATCAGATTCTGTTCTGGGAAGAGATCGCTGAAATCAGCGAACAGGTGGGTAGCCGCCATGGCGCCCGCGAGTAGAATCGCGACGTCATGCTGTTTGAGCAGATACAACGGGCTCAATAGCACTTCATGTCGCTCATCTTGGTGCGTGTAACCGTAGCGGTACGCGTGGACATACGCAATGGCTTCGCCCAATTTCTGGCCGTAGTTCATTGACGTGATATGGTAGTCCATTGCGTAGAGGGCATTGTGGAGGTTGATGCGATCGCGGTAAGCTTGATACTTACCACGCTTTACATTCGAATCGTAGATGTTCTTGGCGCTGCTCACGGCAACGGCTAATCCAAGAAGACCCAGTGCTGCAAATCCTGCTGCTTGCTTATATTGAGCTGCCATAACTACCTCGTTTATCCTTCGGGTTTGTTATTCTGAATCTGGTTTTATTGGTTGACCAAACTCATCACGGAACAAGAACGATGGAGATATCCTCCCTCTCCCCATTCTGCTGATGGATTGTTGATTGGAGTGCTTACCGCTGAGCATGCTGCTAAACGGGATGTTCACAAAGTTAATCGATGAATCACCGTCGTAGTCCTGACCTAACCCTGAGGGTTCCTCATCCCGAAGATTCGAGAATGATGTTGCTTCAGTATCTTCAGGATGTCTAGGTTCGGAGTGTAAAGGGAATCGAGTGTACCAGTTACCTTTCACCCTCCATGGAACTTTCGCCGCTTTCATTAGCCTTGGCGATGAGTCTGTTCTTGGTCTTCTGAACCTGCTTGTACCAGCTCTCAGAGACCTTCATGACCACGTCAGTGTTGGCAACCACGCGCCAGTTCTTGGTAGCGCCGGTTTGATCGATGAGGATCTTCTCGTTAACCTGCAGGTCGACGATGCCGGACGAGACCATCTCCATGGTTTCTTTATCCATCAAATCGAACTCGAAACCGTGATCGATATTGCGGACGATACATTCGCCAACAAACGGCTTGCCTTTGAAACTGACCTGGGCCGCATTGAGGTGACGGTATACCGGGTCCGGTACGTTGAGGATCGCGATACGCTCGTTGAAATCTGCGACGGTGGTGCTACGACTAGCCGCTTTCATCAAGTACATCAGGATGTCGAAGCTCAGCGTGTGCTGGTAGCAGTAACCAAGCAGCATGTCGTACATGTCGCCTGTGATGTTGAAATGCTTCAGCACTTCTTTAACGGTATCAGCTGGTATATCGCCGTAGTTGATGTAGAACTCGAATCGACCAGGGCGGTTGATCATGTATTCGTTGAGCTCATCAGTTTCGTTACTGGTGAGTACAAACAACACTTGCTTGAGGCTGGTGTCAGAGAACAACGTCAGCATCTGAGCGCGGTCGTTCTTGTCGGTGTAGATCTTACCGAACTCGTCGAAGTACAGGCAGCAAGGGCCGATGATCTTGAGGATGCCACGCAGGGCTTCAACAGGGATCGGTTTGTCGATCATCAACACAGGCATACCGCGTTTGATAGCCTGGTTACAGATGTCTTCAGCGAGCATGGATTTACCAGCGCCCTTCAGACCGTTGAGCAGCACACCGGTAGTGCCGTCCTTCTCATCAAAGCTTTCCATGATGGCGTTACGGTAAACGCGGTGCTTACCGAAGATCTTGCCAGGCATGGTGAACTTTGCACGGTCCTTTGGCAGGTCGAGACCTTCCTTAGACATCGCAATGCGATATACGTGAGCAGGGATCTTTTCAACACGACCGCTTTCAGGAATGGTGCGGACTGCTACGTGTGAATCTTGATTGAAGAATGCGAGACCCATGAAATCAACTTCCTTAGATTAGCTAATGGTTTTTGGTGTATGTCAGGTCGATTATGTATGACTGTAATTAAGTTTACAGCATAAAGGCCCCTCTCCCAGCCCAGAGTAAAGAGCAATAGAGACGTGTGTTCGTTCCACTCACCCACTAGTCTAATCGTCGACTTCATTCCTTCAAGATATTCATCTCTCAGTCATTACGTCTCCTCAAGAATAAGGAAGAAGGTTTTTATACAAATAATCACTTAGCCTTGTAATAGTTTACATGCAGCATAATGAATCCATGAGCTGAACCCGAAGGTCCAACCCATGGTCATCACTTACTTAGAACTTCGGAAAGCCGTCAGGTTCAGTTTCTTCACCTTCTTCACCAGCCTTGTTCTTCTCCTCTTCCGTCTTCGCTTCTTCGCCGTCTACCTTAGCGGTAGCTGCGTTATCGATTTCGGTTTCGGATTCACTAGTGGTGGTTTCACCAGTCGCGTCTGCGTCAGCGGTTTCACCAGTCTCTTCACCGAAGCTACCGGGTTCATTGGCATCTTCACCAAGTCCGCCGTTGGCGCCATCCCCAGTCTGTTCACCGGTATCAGGTTGATTGGCCTGTTGGCTAAAGTCTGGTTCAGGTTCGGTAGGACTTTCAGCAAGAGCATCTTTCACAAGTGCGTCAAGCTTCTTCATTTCCAACACTTGTTTGCGCTTCTTGTAAGCGTCTTCCGCAACAAGGCTCATGTAGTCCTGAAGACCTGCGTTCAATGCCACAACGTGGTTCTTCATTTCTTCATTGAGATTCATCAACGGACTACCATCTTCGGTATTGACGAAGATGTCGAGATCACGGAACAAACCACGTTCACGCATCCAACGACGCAGCTCCATGCCTTTAAGGGATGCAACCACCGTTGGGATAGCTTCACGTACCGTGTCGCTGGTGTAGCCGTGGAAGTACTCTTCAGCCACGTAAGCAGGAATGACCGTATCGAGCACATCGGAGTACAGCTTATACATCTCGATCTGTTTCGACAGGTTATCCGTTTCAGGCGCAGGCAGCTTCACCGTGAACGCATTCAGGAACGCTTCGAGGTAACCTTCTGGATCTTCCTTGAATTCATCAGGGAGTTCTTTCAGGTTGTTCTCGATAACTTCCATCAGTTGTTCGATCAACGGACCACTGTTGTACGTGAAGATACGTACGTAGTCGGAGATCATCGGGTTAGTGATGCCCTGAAGCACCATGACGCGTTTGAGGAGCAGCAAACTGTTACGGACGATCGTAGTAGCGAAGTCAGGGTTGTTAGCCCCATCGATCATCTCAGGCGTCAGAGAGAACACTCGGATCAGCGCAGTGAACAGAGTCTGCATCAACTCGTTATCCACCGGCGTATACGAACTCTCTTTCGGAGTGATGGTCGTTTTCACGTTCGGGTAGTTTGGGTTACCAGAAACGTTTACCGAGAAGCCAGACATCTGCAGCTGCTCAGCCAGACCTTGCACACTGATGACCGACGTCGGGAACGCGTGATACGCCAGCGAGATCGCCTCGTTAGCAAGGAACGTCACCGTACCGACTGGATCTTTGTCACGCTCATCGAGTTCGATGTTGATGTCTTTACCAGGAATAGCATTCTTGGTAGCGCCCATTACAGAGGCAACCAACAAGTTTGCACGCATGGCAGCGAGTGCCTTAGCGTCTTCGAGGATAGACTTACCAACGCCGTACTCGTTGTAATCGTAAGCCATGTAGACCATGAGCTCAGCAGGAACGTACAACATGGTGGTCTGCTGGTTCTTCATCGAACGAGCGAAGAGCAGACGGTCCACGTTTTCGGTATGACTGATCTCAACTTCAGAGCCGTTCAAGCCGGAGCGGATACGGGCAATGATGTCGTGGTCAATGAACTCGCCATGCAACTGAGCCAACCGATCGATGATCTGGTCAGACGCGTTAGAGATACCGCCGTTGACGGTCTCGTTCGCCATGTTCAGCAGCTCACCAGCCACCTGACTTGAGGAACCCACGTTATCAGCACCACCGCTTGCGCCACGACGAATATCATCGTAGAAGTTTAAGCGTTTCGAGAATGATAGTGGGAATCCGTTATTGTCGAGGATGATGATGTACCCGACGTGGTTGGTTTCATCACCTGGTACACAGATCGGCATTACCGACTCGACAGGGAGGTGATAGACCAGCGGGTGACCAACCGTATTCGAACCTGCTTGACGCAGCGTAGGAACCACTTCAAGACGGCTACGCTTTACAGCCTGTGGCGACTGGAAGAAGCGCGAGTAGATGTTGGAGACGTCAGCAGGTTGCTTAGTCTTCTTACCACCGGTAGCGCCGTTAGCCTTGTCGTTGATCGCTTCTTGCTCAGCACGTTGTGCACGGCGAGTATTGCGACGAGACTCAAGCGACGTGGTCCCGTAAGCTGCACGCTGCAACCGAGCACGCTTTTGTTCCTGAACCGCAGGCATGCGTAAGCACGCAAGGTTGTCAGTGACCATGAACGGCAAGGTCAGAGACTTCGTCTTGGTGTCAGCCTTGATGGTATGATATTCCGCCATCTTGGCACTGCTTACCTTGTTTCTGCTGGACTCCAGACTGATGTAATCGGTCTTATCGCCAGTTGGGATTCGAAGGCCCAGAACCCCTTTTGGAGTGAACCAACCGTTATCCCATTCACCACCGTATTTGGCAATGGATTCCATGCTGCTTGAATCCACACCACCGTTGATCATTCGATCGATGGAGGCCTCAGGCAAAATGAGAATCGGGTGAGCGCCGGACGCTACGAGTGCGTCGTCAACCCAACCTGGAATTTTCTTTTCGAGATGCTGTTCACCAACATGGAAGTTGTATAGAACATCGGTCAGCTGAGAGGTGAGGGATGTGTCGACGCCTGGAAGGCCGTTGGCCATTACGAGCGAAGTGGTTGCAAGGTCGCCAGGCGCCACTACAGCGCTGACCAGAATATCTCTCGGTAGGTTAAGGTCAGGCATCACCTGGAAGATGTTGCGAAGGTCCGAAGCTTCTCGCAAGGTGCGTCTTACAACGCTGCCAATTGCTGAGAGATCAGGGTTCTTCAGTTTACCTTTATTCGGGTCTTGCCGATCCCCTACAAGCCGTCCGAGGACACGTTTGTCCCCAGGTTTCAGGTTTCGGAACTGCGAGATGCGTTGCATCCGCGGACTTTCGTTTTCAGCCATTTACTCCTCTCCTCTCAAGATCGGGGCCACGTCATGAATGCCTACTACAGGCTTTACATTCTAAGCGTTATAAAGCTTGTCGCAACACTCGTGATTAAAAGTAAGTACACCGCCGCCGCGATTAACGCACGTCTGGTGTCGCTTGGTAATTTTGTCGATCCTGATGACCCGTACAGCTGGAAGTACTACCAGAACTTGGCTGGGGAATACCACACAGCCAACGAGGCTGCGTTACTCAGCGAGTTCGGCTATGCGCGGATGCAGATTACTTCGCTCGATACTCAGGAGACGATTGACTTCACAAAAGCCAACCTCCTGATCCACCGGGCAACACGCAAGGAATACACCTACGGAAACCGTTATTACGATGACCTGAAGGCTAAGTACCCTGCGCAGGAAATGTTGATCAACGGGATTATTAACCCGATCGATATCGAAACAGCGATATCGGCGAATGACCATACGATCCTGTCGTACGATACATCGCTTGTAGAACCTGCAGAACAGCAGCTCCCAGGGCAGCTCCAGAAGTATATCAGTCTGTACTTCAACCGCTACGACAACCCGGACTACGGACTCTTTGAGCCGTTCTATTATCCGGCTCTGTTGGCGGGCTTGTACTCGAAGATGATCCTCGAAGTATTGATGATCCGTCTACGAGCGTGCAAGACTGATCAGGCTCACAGCTACCACATCCGTCAGTACCTGATCTCCAATAGTGCGATCGGTGCTGAATTCGATTACATGACGCAGAAGCAGAAGCTGGCGTTCTATCGGGACATCCTCTATCTCAATCGAAACATCGGTCGTCAAGAGACGTTCGAATGGTTGACGCAGAAGGTATTGACCGACCGCGGGTTCTCATTGGCTGGTTACACTATCGGTCAGACTTACGAGAACCTTGCAACGAACCTCAAGCCTCACGTCGTCATGGATCGGGAAACGATCAACGGTATCGCAGCTGCTGCCGGCGCTGACCGTAAGACGGTTGGTGAAGTGCTCGACATGGAACTACCGTTGGCTCGGGATAACCCGATCGTTCGGGACGTCACTGAAGTCAACACCAACCAGGCCATGTCGTTGTCGTTGTGGAGTCAGTTGCCTACCAAGGTACTGGAATCCAACGTCATTGACCGAAGCGACGCTGAGCCGTTCACGTTGACTGAAGTTCTGCTCAACCACTGGATCTACCTGTCTCACTACGGTCGGTTCCAGTCGGTGATCCCGATCACTAACCCGTCAAACGGGGATGTGTTCCGCCTGTCCGTTAAAAATGCCTTCATCTTCTATCTGTACGCCTATAACAAGGCTAACGATGTCGAACTGATCACAGTTCCAGTGATTGCTGCAAAACGCGTCCGTCGTATTCCTCACCCAACGTTCGAAGAACTGCGGGCAATGAACAGCGAAGGCCTGCCAAGCGATCTCCAGTATCCGATCAAGAAGGTGCCTGACTACTATCTGCATTACATCCTAGACACGCAGGCCACGATCGGTACGTACATCAGTATCGAAGCGTTCCGCGAAGCGTGTCAGGAAATTCAGAGTGTGATGTTGAGGCAGCGGGAGATGCGTCACTATAATGGTGACTATAAGGCCGAGGGCGCTCTACACTCGATCATCGATCGTTGCTACATGGATATTCGCATTGATCTTGCTGAAGGTATCGACTACGACCTGTGGTTAAAGGACGTCGGTATCGACACCTCAGCAATGGGGCGTCTAGAGTACGCACAGATTGCGACCGATATCTTTAAGACAGCTACAGGCGCTGATGTCACTAACGCCAGTGCGGTCCGAGAGATTCACGCAGCCATGTTGCGGATCATGCGTTCATTGTCGTCCTACTCCGTGCAGTACATCGCACAGATCAACGACAGTCCGATCAAAGTGCTGGATGGTAAGTTCCCAAAACTCGGTATCCCCGAGCAGCTGACCACCCAGCATTTCGATTTCGAGATCCAGTATCCAGACATTCTTGACATAGCTGCATACGAACGCGAGTTCTTCGACGTTACGATGTTGCGACCGTCTGTAAAGATGGGGGCTAAAGAAGAAACGGCGGTAATGAAGGTCCCTGCGTGCATGCCGATCAAGTTAGTCGGCGTTGGTGACCATCTCGCACCGATTCCTATTACACCGCCCATCGCCTCACTAAAACGTCCTGCTTTGACGGATTTAGCAGACTACACTCAGGCCGACGAGGCCGGGTATCTGCCGATCCCTCCACAAAGCATCTCAGACTTGATCATTTCCTCGGAGCTGTCTGGTTATGAGTTGCTGACCGATGCAAGGCGTAAAACAATGCTGCATATCTGAGGACGCGCAATGATGGCTCCAGAGACGCTCCTTACCATGCATCCGCTTGATGCGTTGAGGGCACAGATAGCGGAGCTCTTAAAGGCTCCGCTAAAGTCAACCTACTTGAAGATTGAGAAACCGGTATCGCTGGGTGGTCTTAGAACTAGCGTGCAAGTCTCGATCGACAAGAGCAAGGCTCCGTTAGCGTTGTGGGATCGAGTTGATTCCCACACGTTTGAATACAGTCGACTCGACCTAGGGACATTTACATCAGGTCTCAACAAGACCGTCAAGACCACACTGCCATTGTCGCCAGAAGCGATCCTACGCAATGTGTTCTATCCCTATTCAATCCCAATCGCAAATAACGATCTGGTTCCTGCTCTTTACACGGACTACGGTAGCGCTGATGTCATCGCTGCTGATGAATCGTGGCGCTGGGTGGGTGAGACAACGATCATCCTGACAACGCTTGGTATTGCGATTACCGATGTGCTGGTCATTGACCACTTCACGCTATCGTTCACTGCTGAGTTCAATTCGGCGGATATCAAGAACAGGCTGACCTCGTACATCAACTTCGCTAACGCCAGTTCGATGCCGGTTCCGCTTAACACTCAGATGTTTGCACTAGGTTCGCCTGTTGTAAATGGTCCTGACAGCGCTGGCGATAACACCGCCATCAAGCTGACGTTCAACGGTACTCCGTACATTGGTGAGTTTACAGTTTATTACGCCAGACGTTCGTTCCCCAAAACGTTCTCGTCTCCAGTGCGCTTGAAGGGTTATCAGTTGAGCAACACGTCTCAGCTGGCAGCGGCTATATCGGATGAGCTGGGTTGTAATATAGAGACGTCCGACATCAAGCCCGAACAGTTCCCGACTATCGCGAACGGTGCAAAAGCCAAACTGGCGGTGAACTTCGCAGATAGCTCGTTGGCTTTCGTAGGCTCCGTCCTAGTCGAGTACACCAAGTCATCTTGAGTAATAGATGGATACCACCATGTCCGAAACGCTACGGTTATTGAAATACGATCCTGCCGTGGCACTACTGATCATGGCAAACAACCAGCTCAACACAAACCTGCTTCCTCAGTATAGTTCGGTCAGCGCACCTACATCTATCTCTGGAAGTTTGACAAGCGTCGAGATATCGACGCATGAGACGGTGGATGAATACATCTATCGTCGACACACTGGATCGATGGTTTATCGCTATAACCGTATTGATGTCGCTGATGTCTTCGGCGGTATGATTCTTGATCTAACACCACCGCTTACAATTTACGGTGTGATGGAGAATCTGGCAGCAGCGTCCGGTTTAGTGTTTACTGATGATGACTTTGAGAACGCCCTCGTACTGGCTAACAGCTTTGTATTGAAGGCGAAACCAGAGTCACTCCGGTGGGTTGGTGAAACCACAGTGGTGCTAAACGAACCTCGTGAAGTGATCCGCTTCGCTGATGCGTTCCCAAACAACATTCTTAACGGTTTCGTGGCGCCTCCTCTCGGAGGTGATATCGACCTGGCCCTGTACTTACCTGAGACTAAGCTCGAAGGTTTGAACTACGTCAAGAAGTGACCACTACCAGTAACATGGAGGCGTGTGATGCACCGTCCAAGAGATCCGATTCTATTTCTGTTTAGCAAGCCTTCGAAAGAACAGCTTGTGGATTACATCAACCGTAAGAACAATCGGTTGCTCGACCCGGATCTATTGCTCTTCGGTATTCCAGTCCTGTTGGATGAGACGGGGTTGACTGAGGTCGATATCAGTTTCAAGAGTACCTCGGGCTGGTCTCAAGAAAAGTCGCGATTCACGTATAACCGCATTGACTTGTCAATAATGTTGCGCGGTCAGGCCATGGTCGTGCATGTGTCTGACGATAGTGAAGCTGCTGTCTATAAGGCAATCTTTGAACAGTACGGTATATTCATAGAGCCGGAGTTGTCGACACTGACCCTGGATGCGCTGAGTCTACCGGACTTGACGCCTATCGATGAACTCCCGTCGTTTGAGCCAGAAGGTGTCGAGCCACTGCCTCCCGTCGTGGAAGATCCCCCACCATACCTGATCAACAAGAACTACACCTTACGGATGGACGCGGGTAACCTCGTCTATTTCGGTTCGATTCGTGTTGTGACGCGCCGGTCTATCGAGCTGCTCGGGACCACAATTGATTCACTTCTCGATCTGCGTGAGTTCTACGCAACGGGTTCGATGGATCTTCCCCGTATCGACCTGCTCACCCCTAACGGTGTGTTCCAGTTGACGGACAGTGGGTTTGGTCTGACTACCCGTCGGGCTTACGAGTCGTATCTGTTCAATATCCCAGTCGACACCATCTTGGGACCAGATACCAAACTCGCATCGATCCTGTCGGTGATCACGGGTGATACTTGGGTGTCTGACGAAGCCCGACCTTCAAACTTCAATCTGAAGGGCTCCAGGGTCTTGCACAACGGCTTTGTGAGCAAGGACTATCCGTCACATGCTCCAGCGTTCAACTACGTCATAGCGGTCGAGCTGGGCAAGTTCTGCGCTAACCTCACTGGGGTTTTGAAGATCGCGTATCGGTACTCGGATGCCAACAACCCATCCAACCTACCGTATGACCGTTCTTACGTCGCGCCACTCTTCAATCATTAAGGATGTAATCAATGAACACGGTACAAAGTACGATCTACGGTCTGGAAAAACTGATTGCGCTACTGCTCGGCCAGACGCCAGTAATCGATGCCCACTCCTCGATGAACGAGCGGCTGGACATCCTGGCCAACGCCCAACCGACGGCGACTGAGAAATACACCCTCGGCATCATGGTTGCCGGTAACATGGGTCATGAAACCGAAGTGGGCGTTCAGGGTATTCCTCTGACCTCCATTGTTGACCACATGGCCACTAACGCCTCGCTCTATGGCCCAATGCCGTTCTGCATGCGTCTGGTTGATAACGACATCGACGCCGGTAAGCGTGCCAAGTACGCTCTGCGTAAGATCCTGCTCGGGCCGGACAACCAGAACTATTACGCCTACTACGGTCTGCGTATCACGACTGACCTCAACACTGTCAAGATCCTCAAGAAGAAGATCACGACCGAGCCAGGCAGTCCGCCGATCGAAGAGATCTTTGTACCGTCCTCGAAAGACATGTACCCAGATCCAGTGACCCTGCCGAACACCGGCGCAGTCACTACCACTGATGTGAAGGTCAGTGCCTCGGCTCTGCTGCCGGTGCTGATGAACGCTGACGATATTGAAGAATACGTCAACTGCGCCAAGATCCTGTACAAGGGCGATGAGCGTTACGCGATCTGGTCGGAGTTTGCACTCTGCCTGGGCGCTAACCGCGTCATCAACGTGGACAGCACTGCCGGCCAGGTCCCATTCCTGGAATCGGTCGGTACTCAGATCTACACGTTCGCAGCAGATTACAAAGCGGTCTACTACAACTCCCAAGAACTGTCGCTCGTGTTCGATGTGGGTTGTCAGGTGCCGTTGCTCGGCACGATGTCGATTCCAACTCTGGAAACGATTGGCAATTAAAACGATTTGAAGAAAGGAGATGGTGTCATGTCAATAAGAGTGACACCTTTGAACTATGATCAATATCAGCAGTCGTGGTTGGATATACCGCATCTGCGGAATTGACAACGGTACGAACACCATGGGCGTCATTATTTCAGACCACCATCTGAAGACTGGCGAATCGGACATCATCTTTGCAAAGACCATCACTGCGGATCGTACGGCATATTTGCGGCATCCGGGCATAGCCCAGAACCGCGGTAAGTTGGAAGCCCGCATTGAAGTGCTCAAGCCATTTGTGCGTGACATCTTCGAAGAGTTCGATCCAGACGTGGTAGGTATTGAATCTCCTTTCTCTCACATCGGTGTACATGCCTACACTACGCTTCTGATGTCGATGATTGCTGTCGCTGATGAGGCGTATGAACACCGTTCGACTATGGACTTCATTAAGGTATCACCTGGTAAAGCCAAAGTCAGAACATGCCCTCCAGGCAAATTTGTTACGAATGGACCTAATAAGACTACCAAGGAAGACATTAGGCGCTTTATCCTCGCAAACCCTAAGATCTCTTCATCAGTTGGGATCAACTTGGAAGAACTGGATGAGCACTGTATTGACGGGATTTCTGTTGAGCAGTACCTAGCTTGGGAAGCTTCGCGTGCTTTCAGATGACGCCATGAATAAGATGAGGGTATAATCCTCACTGCAACAACACTTAACAACTGGGGGTTCTTATGAACGTTAAAGATGCTATCGCCTTGATGGCTATGAACCCGGCGGTGGGCTTTCCTTGGGAGGGGACGTTGGTCAACCTGGTCAACGGGTTCTTACCCAAAGAGAGTCAGTTGGACCCACACACTGCAGAAGCGGCTGAAATACAGACAGCTATCGATAGTCTGGATGCCTCAACCCAAACGATGGTGTTTGAATCCATCTTAGGTCCTGCACAACCTGGGCGAGATGTACCGAAACAACTCACTGACGAACAAGTCAAAACAGGTCTGACCATCCTTAATAAGCTGGCAGTCATTGTTTTCTGTGGAGTGGTTCTGTACATCGCAGCTGGGATTGGTGACAAGAACTTGTTGATTGAAGTCTTCAAGTTGATCTTCACTGCCCTCACTGGGCAAGAGATCCCACCGTCACAATAGCTAAAGGCATACAGCGGGGCGTGAGCCCCGCTGTATGCTGTTCGTTAGATCGAGTACCGGTGGAATCGACCAAGGTCGAAGTGATCGTTGTAATGGATCACTCGATAAGGCAGACCTCGGATTGCATGATTGATGGCCATTGCTAGCTTACTGGCGATCATACGTGCTTGTTCTCGGTCCTGAAGTACTTGGCGTAAAGAGCACCCACCTTCTCTTTAATGCCGCCGACGTTGTTAGCCTTCGCTTCTGGCGTAACCCACAACAGTTCGGTGTGAGCAAACGGAATGTCAGCCGGAGCGATGGCCGTGCCCTTCTCGATCTCAGCATCGATCTTGGCCCAAGGGACCAGCTCACCGTGCTTATTGTAGAACACGTCAACTTCCCAGTTGAACTTGATCCCGTTGTCAAGCTCATGGGGAACCGTGTAGCGAACTTTAACCAGACCCTGATCAGCCAACAGCTCGAATTGTTCAAACTGCTTCACGAGAGTGGGCAATTGGAACTCATCTTTACCATCTTCACCGAGTTCTGTCTTGGTAGCCATGACATACGTAACGGTGTCGTCTGGATAACTGGTCTTACGAACGCGTATGTTGCCGCTGGTGGCGTTCTTGTCCGTCTTTGGAACGTAGATACCCCATTGGTCCTGAGACTCCCGAGACGTGGCCTTAGCCTGTATCTCAGCGAGGTCAAAACCATCGAGGTAGATCTCTACTTCGTACTCAACGTTAGAAGATTCAAGCGATACTTCATCACCGCCTTCAAACGCCATCCGTTCAATCAGTGAAGTCATCACCAATACCTCGATACGAAAACAAAAAAAAGATATCACCCTCTGGGTGATACACCGTAGACCCCCGTTACGGAGCCTACGGATTCGTCCTACAGTATTAGGCTATTCACCTAATACTGCGATATTGTCAGTTGTTATTTAACGCCGTGCTGACGAGGCAGGCGCTAGTCGGAGTTACAGCTCTACGGGGGCCAGGATGAATGCTTCTTTCCGGGCTGCGTAAGGCAGTACTTCCAACAGGCGATTGTCGGCGGTGGACAACAACAGACGTCCTTTGGTTGGTGCGGGGACTTGCTCTTCGAGACGTTCGTACAAGGCGCGTACACGTTCGCAGAGAATACGGTTGGTGCTTTGTTCGATAGCCAGGCCGTTCGGGTTCAGCTCCAGCAGTTTGCCGATGCCGAGATCGTCCAGTGTTTCGTTGAAGGTAACCAGCGCGTAGAAGTCGATGAAGATTACTGCGTTGACATCCTTGTTGTCACCAAGGAGATCACCGGCAAACTCACCAACATCGGCCGCTGCCAAGTGACCGCATGCCAGATCGCTGACGAACTGGATACGCTTGGCAAAGGCAGCCGCTTCCTCAGCACCCCGCTTGGCACGGAAGAGTTCCAGCAACTTGCCATACGCCGTAGCGAAGCCGATCTTCTTGACCAGGTCGAACTGGAACTGATACTTCGCCGCACGAATTACTTCGGAGCCGAAGCGATTGTTCAGCACTTCCCAGACCGGACGTTCGAACTGAGACTTGAGGGCCACCAGTTTGTCAGCCGCTTCAGTCAGAGTAGTGGAGGTGTGTACGTCGTCAATCAGCGCAAGCTGAGTATCGGTAGACACGGCCAGCGGAGTACGAACGTAGAACATGTCGACGCGAGAGAGACCATCGCCACCCAGCATCGAAGCGCGGCCGGAGAAGACCATGCCGTTCAGGCCATCGACCATTTCCGATTTGCTGAACGACAGCTGTTCAGGTGGAATTTCCTGGATCAGCTCAGCCAGGCCAGCGCCAGACTGTTTCGGTTCAACGGTATTCACGACGATACCATCATCGCCATTACGGCGCATACTGATACCGGCAGTGCGTGGGCGCGCTGGAGCTTCAGTACTTTCTTCACGAAGTTGGTGGCTCAGGTGGCGGTTGTCTTCAGTCACTTCTACAAACTCCTCGCGGACATGTCCGCTCTCATCCATTACGTAATATTTGATGTACTTGTTTGCGTCGTACACGGTTGGGATCATCGACAGCAGAGACTCGCCATCGCCAGACGGATGCCAGTTGCTCAGATGAGCAGCCTGCCAACGATCGTTGTTGAGGATGTAATCGTTGTAAGGCGTAGCTTTCGTGTAGTCAGGACCTTCGACTTCAACGAAATCATGCGATGGTGCATTACCGGGCTTGACTTCAGCAGCGTGGTCGTATTCACGATCATCGCGCTCTTCACGTACCGGACGGTCATCGACTACCGGAGCATCTTCACCGATGTCCGACAGAGATGCCCAGTGGTCATCGTCATCGTCTTTCTTGTCACGGCGAGAACGAGTGCTGCTGCGAGTACTGCTGCGGTCACGATCGCGGTCACGATCCCGATCGTCATCACGAGAACCACGACGACCACCTCGGCCACCACGGTCATCGTCATCACGATCTCGGCGAGAACGCCGATCATCATCATCACGGTCACGACCACCACGACCACCGCCAGCGGTAAGTGCTTGCGCCTCACGGCGAGCATCACCCATGGCACGGTAGACATCACTGGTCAGGTCATCAGCCAGTCGACGGTCACCCAACACTTGGGTAGCGAAGTGACCATCAACCATCTTGGCAGCAGCGATCTGGATGATGTCGATCTGACGGTCACCTGAGCGGCCGTATTCAGATTCGACTTCACGCAAGCAGGAAACGGTGGCATCCACCAGATCGTTGAAATCACGAGAGCGATAACGATCTTTACCCATTTGGTCTGCGTAGCTACGACGCAGATCCAGAACAAAGCTGTCTTTGATTTCTGGATCATCGGCTTTGAGTTCGATATATGCGATTACTTCTTCGCACGTATCCTCCCAGATCCGATCATTGTTTCGACTCATACACACTCCTAACTACGCGGGTATTAATTTCGATGGATTGCGTCATCGATGTGGTCGATGATTGGCACCATGTGTTCTTTACGAAGGATCGTGTTCTTACTGTCCAAACGCGTGGTCGGGTTCAACGTCGTACGGCCGAGTGGCATGTTCTTCGGCAGTGTGGCGTAGTTCCCAGCTTCCGCAATGGATGGGTGCAGCCTGGACAGCGGATCATTCACGTTGAGGTTAGAAGGCTTTCTGCCATTACTGGTCTGTGCCTGCATAACCAACCGCGAGGTGATCTTCGGATACATGTTGTCGCCTGGGGTAGAGACGGACGACATGAATGCCTTGGTACTCGTCTTGCGAAGGTTGAAGATGATCGTGGGCATGAAGTACTTGCCAAGGATCTTGTTGTAGTCTTCAGCCGTGTGCTTGCGCTTCTTGTTATTGGTAATCTCGAACAGACACTTGAAGATGTGTGCCGTGATATCCCGCAGAACGTATTGCGAAGTTTGCAAGCGTTTGCCGTACATACTGCCGATGTCATCCTCCTTGTTGTTGATCAGGGTCTCAATGTTGACGAGAATGAATCGGAACAACTCGTAAATGTCATCTACCTCAAGCCCTTCCTCTTCCAGCAAGTTACGCTTGGCTTCGATATCAACATAAGCATCGAGTGAGGTCAGGTGTGAGTTAACGTTCTCAACGATCTTCGAACGACCGTACTGATCGCCGAATTGCAGATAGCCCATCCAGATCTTCCAGCGCTCAGCATCCTTCAGCTCTTCGACGTACTCTTCGAAGCTCAGACCTTCAGGGATCTCTGGGTAATGGTCGATCATGTAAAAGAATGCACGCGCAAACGAGGTCGACAACTTATCGACGTTCTGTGTGGGGATCAGCAGAACGACGTTAGAAGCGATTGTCTTATAAACCACTTTGGTCTTGAGACCTGACGGGCGGTTTTGGGCAGACGTGAACACGGTGTACTTCCGAAGATCGTAACCTTGCTCTTTCAACTCAGCACGTACAGCTTCATGGATCACGCGGGGGTCGCGTTCGTCAGGCATGTCTACATGGTGACGGGTTATTTCGATGTCTGTTCTTGCGAACTTACGGAATGCCTCCTCCAGCCCGTAACGGCAGAACAGATAGTGAGGCAGTGTAGCCAGAACCCGGCCAAGCACTACGGTATCACTTTGGTTAGTTTTGTTATTGATGCCGCCCCGGTTATGCAACCACGAATACGCGAGGTATTCAGAGATCTCATCTCCGTCAATTCTGACAGCGTACAAATCCTGCTTGAACGTCACTGGAGCCCGGTTGAACCTGATGAAGACATAGTCAGGCCCGATGGACAACCCTGGATCAGACAGCACCGCGTTGATAGCGAACTGCTTACCAGTGATCGTAATCAACCCACCGCGCCTTACGTACGGTAGATACAGATAACGAGGGATCAGCTTAACGCCATTGCAGGCAAACTGATACTCTACGAGGAACACATCGCTCAGCGCTAGATCGATGGACGGATCTGAGCGATCTGAGCGAGTCAGCAGTGACGACATTACAGTGTAAGCACGCTGGGGACTGATGACCTTGGATTCAACGAACTCAAACCCCTCAGGATAAGCCTTCTCAGCACATGCAATCAGGAGATCAACTTCCTTCTTTGCATCCGCGAGACCTTTCACGGCTAACCCGTCGAGAATGTCCTGATCGAACACGGGCATGTCTTCTTGCAGTTCGTTAAATAAGTCGATATCCATCACAGACCCTTCGTGTGTTATGTTGGCTTATACGGGTTTCATCTTGAACATCGTTGTTACGAAAGCAGCGGTAGCTGTAACGATGGTCGTGACGAACCGCATCCATTCCGAGAAGGTCTTGGTATTCTCCTTAACCTCCTCTTCCCTGGCGCGACGCTGTTGCCGCTCCTCCTTCTCTCGGGCATGAGCTCTTTCGAACTCGGCTTTCTCCCTCCAGAACTGATGCTCGCGTTCAGAACGCTCACCAGATTTTTCCAGATCAGATATCTTTTGCTCATACTGTCGCCGCAATAGTTCCTCTTTACGAGACTCTGTTGCGTTTACGCCGCGCCTAGCTTGCTCAATGGTATCGAACATGTTGTACGCAACATCGGCCTCTTCGAAGGATAGATGTCGAGTAATAACCTGTCGACCTGGTCCCGTAAGATTCTGCGTCTCCGCGTCGAGCCGACTCGTGACATGAATCCCGTTGGGCATAGAAGCATCCTGCTCCACAGGAATGTAGAACACTTGATCTCCTAACAGCATGTACCGAGCTCGCCGGTTATTCAATAAACCGTTGTCGATTGCCCGTACGGACATAACGAAGGTTTGTTCACCCAGAGATGGAATCTCCGAGGCCAACCCTTTCTTGACGCGATTGAGTGGGCTAAAAGGATGCTCTAAATCCTTCTTGTCGTAACTACCCAAGCAAATCACGATGTCCAACTCTTCAATATAAACTGTACCGCCTGCATCCTTCAGATCTTCGATCCTGAATTCAACCTGGACTTCGTACGAACGGATGGTTCCGTTGTGTCGCACGTTATCCACGCCATTGTGCAGTGATGACAACATTTGTCGAGTGATAGACCCAGCAGCAGCGTACCGATACTGGAAGTCTCTCAAAGTGGCCCTGTATGTTTCCTCAGTCATTTCCCAGACTAAGTAAACGTCAAAGTAACCAGCAGGACGCTCACTCTTCGATGGGGTCAGAATCGTATTCATACCGAATCGATCCTTAACTCGTATTTCACGGTTCGTTCCATTGACATACCGAAGCGACATCGTCGACCTCGAACTATCCGAGTAATCGAAATCAGAATTCGAATTCGACCTCACGGTATAGTTGTCGAACGTGGGTGTTCGAAGACCACCACTATTCATACTGATAAATCCCCATGGTTAAAAATTACAACGCTCCGAGCGCCATACCCCCTGCGCCTTATTACTTTTTGCCCCGTCAGTATATCGATAATGTATCACCATAAAAGCTTAGCCTAGATATTACCTATATAAACGAACATAGGCAGCATAGACAGCCGTGGGTTTCCCCACGGCTGTCTATTACGTTACACGACATCCATCCTTAGATGTCACGGCTTGTTAGCCGTTAGCGCCAGCGCCGGTATCAGCACCGCCAGTTACTGGTGGGGTAGTGCCGCCAGTACCGGTCCCAGGAGTTGCGTCGGGGCTATCAGTCGTAACTGTGCCTTCAACTTTGACACGAAAAGGCAGGGTTTGCTCCAACAGCTCGCGAACGCCCTTCACGTTGAACTTCACGATGATCGGGCAGAAGTTGTAGTGCTGGAAGCGCGGCTGTACTACGGCCTCGTTCACTGGACGGTTATCACGGGTAGCCGAGATAGTCGAAACCAGGGTAGGAGTCAGCAGCATTGCGCCGGCGTTCAGCGGGTCAACGCCTTCGCCTTCACGGATCATGACCAGGTACAGGCTGTCGACCAGACGGGCGTCGACATCGCTTTCCAGCTGGTAGGACAGGTTCGCACCGAGGGTACGGCTGTCGCCAGTGATGGTCAGGAAGCGTTCGATCAACGGCGAGGTCACCAGGCCGAACTTGAACTTGTTGGCAACTTCGCCACCGTCCATGTACTTCGCGGCGTTCTCGTAGTTGGTGCGCTGCAGGATGTCGAACGCAACCGAACGGATGGCGTTGACGAACACTTCAATACCGTTTCCCACGTTGTCCATGGTGTTCTGGGATTGGGTGTTTTCCAGCAGGTCGATGTCCAGCTCCTGCACGTAGGCGTTGACCAGATAACGGCCGATACCTTCGATAGGCAGGGCGTTGATCTCGAAGTCACCTGCGGTCATCTCACCACGCAGACCGCCGGTCAGGCGCATCAGACGCTCGTGGTAGTTGATCAGGGTGCCGACACCTTCGTTGTTGATGTACGAACCAACGGCGAAGGTCAACCAGTCCATTACGGATTGGTCGCGGTTTTCGCTCAGTGGGTACGGAACGAAGAACGGGCTGCGCTGACGGGTGAGCAAACGCTCGCCGACAGTACGGACGTTCAACATCAGACCCAGGTGACGATGGTTGGTGTTGGTCAGGCGGGCATCAGGCCACCAGCCAGCAACTACCAATGGAGCCAGACCGTCGACGATCTGTTTACCAACGCCGCTGTCCAGAGGAATGCGGTCGCCCAGTTCGTTCTGGATGTACAGAACCGAAACCTGGTTAGCCGATACATCGACCATGCCGCGTTCAACGTCAGCGTTACCGTTCAGGCGAGTCTTCAGGCGAACCTTGTACTTGCCGGTAGCGATCAGGCCGAACACAGCGCCGGTCAGTGCATCACCAGCGAAGGACTTGGTGTCCTTGTCGATGGTCAGGGTGGTCAGGTTGAAGTTCAGCGCCAGTTGACGACCGCCTTGTTCAGGCATCTTCACGAAGCGGGAGAACGGCAGACCTTTGGTGTCCCAGGCCAGGGTTTCGCCACCCAGGGTAACAGCAACCTGAGCAACGCCGATGTTGCGGTCCATGGCTTCGGTGTAGTCAGCTTGACCGACGCGAGCAACGCTATCGATCTGACCCAGGCCGAACAGGTTCACGGACTTGCCAACGGCCAGCAGCGAGGTGGTGACTTTACGACGACCATTCACGTATTCGAACGGCTGAACGACCGAGGTCGCCACGAAGTTCTGTTTGGTGGTGTCGTTGTAGGTCGGAACCAGCTGAGTGCTGTTGTCGTTCAGAACGGTGTAGTCGATCGCGGAGTCGATCACGCGGCGGAAGCCGAAGTCGGACTCGGAACCATCCTGAGCGTGGCGCAGGGTGTTTTCCACGAACAGGTTAGGCACGACGATGTCGAAGCCGCCTTGTTCAGGAGTCAGAGGAATGGTGCGGTACACCATTTCCATCGCGGCGCCTTGGCGAGCGATCTTGTAGTTCAGGCCGATCGAGATCGCCAGGTTTTCGGTCAGGTTCTGGTTGTCGAAGGATTCTTTCGAATACTCGGACTCGTAGTCGCTGCCGTCGGCCGGTGCGTAGGAAATGCCTTCGCTCAGACCTTTGGATTCGGTCGACACTTGCATTTTCAGCAGGTCAGGCAGGTTGTTCGCGAACGAAGCAACGAAGCTGGCCATCTTGATGCCGTTCGGGTTTTTGTACCCGACGTGGTCGCCTGGTTCCAGGACGTCTTTCAGGGTGCGGGAAACGCCGCCCAGGTCAGCCTTGGATTCGAAGCTACCTTCGCCCATCCATTTCAGCATGTCAGCCGATTCGGTGGCGTAGGTGCCCATGGAAGTACCATGGACGGTTTCTTTGATGCGATCGTGGGACAGCTTCTTCTCGATGAAGTTGCTGCCGTCAGTACCCAGTTTGATGAGGCTCATGCGTGTTGCTCCAAATAGCTATTTGGTATCCAAGGAAATGTACGAAGCTTCGTTTTAGGATTGACGCCTGATCCGATCATAGTCGACTATAACCAGCAACCCTCGTCCTACAAGGCGTAGTGAATCTATACAATGATACCAAAACCCACGATTCGAGGATTTTACATATCAATTACGCCGCATCCTCGTCATTCTCGAGTTGTTGCTGCAGAATAACAGCATGGCTCTTGCCGATGATGTCGTTCTTATTTACTAAACCGAGATATGTTTTGAACGAGGACGATGCGTAAGCCACATCCTTACCACGATACATTGCCAGAGCCTTAACCAGCTCAGTCACCAAATCTTTTTGACGACCACCATCCCGTTCAAGGATGAGTATTCCATCATATTTATCAGGAACGATATCGAAGTGAGTCAGTGCAAACTGTTGAAGCGTCTTACGCTCTGGATTCTGGCCAAACAATGCAAACATCGCATCGTCGTCGCTGAACGCTTTCGCAATCTGAGCGTCAGGCATATTAAAGTCGGTGATCTGCAGTCTCGAAAACGCACTGCGCAGCAGATTGTTCGCGACATTGTAAAGATCAACGTCATGTCTCGATACTATGCTATCGAAATCTTTGACGTCCGCTTTGTAATGAGCGATGGCGCCACCCAACCATTTTGGAATGAACCGAAGCTCAATAGGTTTGTTCATAATGATGCACCCATCAACTATCAATGCCTGCGGTGAGGCGGTATGGAAATCAAGCTACTGTTAGCCAAGGCCATCAGCGCCATTTATTACTCGAGTTATACCGAACAGTCTGATCCTGAAACGATCACAACCCTGATCGATCGTACTTTGGAACACGTTACGATCAGCGACGACGTGCTGCAATCCAACCGGGAACATACCGCAGTCTTGAAAGTGCGCGGTGTCTTGGTGTGGATGAAAGGTAAAGGTTCCACGAATCCTTACGACCTAAGTGACCTCATGTCAAGGCTTCGCATAGCCTGTGGGGACAATGATCGTCTATATGATCTCTTTACCAAGACCTTATTGGTAGTGGACGATCCTGATGCAGCCTACGACCGAGTCAATTCGGTATCGAGTGAGCTGTACGACTTCATCGCTAACGAAGAGCTGGTGAAGTTGTTGCGCAACGCGTCCCACCGTGTTGGTTATAACCGTGAGAAGATTGCTGACATCGATCGGTTCCGCCAGGAACTTATCTTAAAGCTTCAAGACCTACCACTTGCAGGTAAGCGTCGAGCAGTGTCAGCAACTCGCTGTATTGACATCAGTGACATCGAAAACCTAACCCAGGTGTTCGACCTCGCTCAAAGTGCCATCGATCCTGAAAGCATCTTGAAGTTCCCTATCAAGGCTGCCAACAGGATGACTGGCGAGCAAGGTGGAGCTCGACGCGGTGAATGGGATAACGTGAGTGCATTATCAGGTCAGAATAAGTCAGGCAACATGCTCGACAAACTGATCTCCTTCTGCATCTATAACACTCCCAAGCTCATCAATCCGAAACTCAAACCACTGCATGTCTACGCAACCCTCGAAGACAAGCCAGAACTGCTGGTACAGAAGCTGTACATTCTGCTGATGCAGGAAGAACACGGTCTCCCATGTAAGACCGTAGGGGTTCCAGCATCGGAGATGTCGAACTATGTGATGGAACGTCTGTCCCGTAACGGCTGGCATGTCAAGATCCTCGATTATACCGAGGGTGCTGAAGTGCTGGACTTCGTGGATGACATGAAGGGCTTCCAGAAAGAAGGTTACGAGATCTTCTCTGCCGGTTGCGACTACCCAAACTTGTTCGATAAGACGAACATTGTCGCATCTGTTGCAGGTGAAGAGATTCAGCTGACGCATCGTTTCATCCGTAAGTTTACATCCCCTAACAACATTTACGGTTATGCGTGTCATCAACTGTCTACTCAAGCCAAAGAGTTGGCCCGACAGCAGCCCAACGATTACATCAAGAAGTTGCCCGGCATGGGTTACTACGAAGGGTGTAAGAAACTGGACACCGAGTTTGACTACGAGACGTTCGTGGCCAAGACCATCCACAATGGTCAAGCGTGGCAAGAAGTCCAATGGGGTAAGCACCGTAAGATCGGCGGTACTCCTGAGGAAGATAAGTACTACGCACTGAAGTTCCTACCATACCCAATGATGGGCGTGAAGTACGACCTCATGCTAGAAGAAGACTTGTCGTTCAAGAAGGTTGGTGGTCGTGTTGTTGCTGGCGGCGCCGGTCATGACTGGACTGACTTCGAATAGACACAAAAAAAAGAAAGCCAGAGGAGTGGGGTCACCCCACTCCTCTATGCCGTTTACTGAAGTGTGTCGGAAGCAGTCTGCATAATCTCGAGTTCCATCTCCCGATTGACCTGCACGAGCAGACGAGCGACTTCATTTTGAGTGTCAAGGATCATGACACCGAGAAGTTTGATGCGTTTAGCAAACGCTTCAGGATCTGGACCGAGGACAGTCATGTCCTTAGTACGAACTGCGATGGCCAGTTTGGAACGCATTGACTGGAACTCAACTTCCCAGACTTTGGCAATCGCTTCCAGATGTGCAAATTTGGCAAGAGCGCTATCAGCGTCTGCCAAGGCCACCAGTTGATTGAAGACCTTCAGCTTATTGTTGTCCATGTAACGTGTTCCTCTAATGGCTTGTTGCTATCGTTCGAGATGTTTAACTTTCAACAGTGCCTGGCGCAGTGTACCGTCTTCAGCACCTTTGATACCGGCGAGTGGATCAACCTTTGGAAACTCCATCCACCCACCGGCCAACGCCAGTCCCCGCAGACGCCCAGGTTGATTCATCTGATTCTGCTCAAAGTCGCTGTGGAACTTAGCAAGGCGTTTGGCAGTCCGATTGATACGGAGTTGAGCCATGGCTTGTTTGAAGCGCTTGAAACGTTTCATGGAGTCTCCTTAACCTTCAAAGGACTGATGGTATCTATCTGTTTGATGACTTCCCCAACGCGATGTCCGCATTTGATCATATCGCAGGCGATATGGTAACGGAACAGCAGAACTGCCACGTCATAAGGGATAGCCAGCTCGGGAGTTTTTGGTCTACGCATGACGTCACACCTTTCCACGTTTAATTGGAAAGTGTTTGTCCATGTTGGCGAGCACCTCAACAGCAGACGCCCTGATGGAAGTCAACTCCTCACGGAGCTCAGCCGCTGTCTTGCCCGGACCATGGATCATGAAGTGACGCTTCAAAGCAATTTGAGCATCAGTCCGTACAGGTTCTCCGTAGACCTGCCTACGAACCAGCCCATTTCGATTGAATGTTTGGTCAGACCCTAAGATCCGTCGTTTAGCATCGTCAATGGCAAGCCTTACCGACATGGGTGCTAGTGGACCACCCTCTCCCAAAGAGAGGTGGTATTCGATACATGACTGGCCAGCGCGGTCGATTACTCGCACTGGGATCTTACGCAGCTTGTTCTCGATGTAATCGACGACCCGTGGATCTGGCTCCTGGCACATGAGTCCCAACACCCAACCCATGGCTCCTTTTATATCGGAGCCTTCAGTGATCTTCCACGACATCAACTGACTATTAACCAGCGCGACAGCGTCGTAATAGGTGATATTTGCAGCGATAGGCGGACCGCTGCGATGTATCCCTTCCGGCAACGGTTCGATGTTACGGAACACAACCTCTGTACGGGCGGAGGGAGGTGAGGCCCATTCCCTGAAATAGTCTCTGGACGTGGGGCTGAGTACTGGGGCAACCCAGGTTTCGGACAGAACTTGCTTAAACGCATCGGCAGCAGCGGACAGCGTCTTAATAGATTTCTTCATGAGACCTCCTCGGTCAGTGTGTTTACTTGCAAGCGTTGGATGGATATCCGTTACTGGTATCGATGAGGATGCCAGCATGAGTCAGTGCGTTGATCTCAACGCACGGTTTGGAACGTTTGTGGGAGAGCTCGTTCCACGCAGCAATGTCGAACGATATAACGAACACCGCCACTACCAGCAGCAGTGGGATGTTATTGGGTTTTTTAATGATCATCAGAGCGTCACCAATCGCAGGGTAAGAATAACCCCGATGCACAACCCCAGTTTGATAGTGATGAGAAGGAATCGTTCAACGCGGTTCAGGAAGATAATCCTGTTACGCTCGTCGATCTTGTCATCAAGATGTTTGTGAGATAGTTCATCGGAGTGCTTCATTGGGCAGCGCTGCTGAATTGGTCAAACACACGCTGAGACATGCCGCGAGATTTGTTTGGGTTGTAACGTTTGATGAGGTCATGCTTGTTGAAAGTGTACGCCGCGATCCACTCAAGTGTAATCGATTTGTTAAAGTCCTTCGCAGATGCCTCAGTGGCAAACTTGCGATATTCTTTGTTGAGTGGATCACGTACAACGTACAGCCCGTTGATAACTCTGATGTCGTACTCACGACGAATGCGTGGGAGCAGACGGCGGTTGAGGATGAACGTCAGAGATTCTTCACGAGCCTCTACGGCAAGTTCGAATGCATTGATAGCGCCATGGGCATGAATGCCGAAACTCTTGCTGCGCCAGCCATTGGTTTCGTCATTGATAATCCACGTCTGCCACCGCTCGGTGACTTCGGAGTAACTAACGCCAGAGGGCGGGGTCAGGACTTTCGAAGTGCCGTTTTCGGAAACAACTACTTTACGACCATCAAGCTTGAATACGTTTGCCATGATACAGTCCTCCACGGACGTTGGGTGTAACGGGTAGGTTTTGTTACGGATTAGTGCAGTATGAGTGATTCAGTGTGTTCTGACTTCTTTACGTCGTTGTACCAGCCGCGCTTACGTTGTGACCAGGACACGTTGAAGCGGCGAGTCTTTGGGTAGAACCCGGCAAGATCTGGTACGACTTGTTCGAGTACGATTGGGTTTTCACAAGCCTGTCGAAGCTCTCGCTCGAAAGCCTCACGTTTCTTCGGATCGGCGTAGATCTTCAGGTTGCCGTAGACCCTGATAAACGTTTCAGGCTTATCATCAAAGTACAGCGGGACAGAGCCCAGTCGATGGGTATCAGGAGGAGCGTCATCTGCGGCAGTCAGGATGAGATCGTTCCCCATGATGTTGATGTTAAATGAAGCCATGATAGTCTCCATCAGTCGGTGGACGGGTTAAAGGGTTCGCTGTGTTCCCACGCTTGATCCATCGAAACGGCTGGGCAGCGTAAGATGTCCTTACCTTCCTTACGGAAGTAGAACGGGTAGAACGCGATCAGTAGGTTCTCCAGACTGATCTCGAAGCCGATGGTCATTGGTGTTTCGTAACTGTGGTACGAGTTACCATTCTCAACGATGAGGTGGCTGTAGATGTAACGTGGGCCGAAGATACTTTCCTCGAAGCTGACTCGGATGTACCCATCGTTGTTCGAGTAGAGGACTGGCACTTCAAACAGTCGGCTGCCATCTCGCGGGCACATCAAGACCTTACGGCCTTTGTAGATGACGTAGTCCGCATCAAACTTGCTCATGATGGCGAAGGGGAGCATGTCTGTAACCCAACCCTTTGGACCGATGACAGTGCCCTTGATCTGACGGTAAGCTTCAGCAATGGCCGATTCGAGATCAGCGTGGACCGGGGTCCGATCGTTACCTGCACCGGACTGTTGCATGTGTTCGATGCTGAGATTGATTTCAGCATTACCGTTGAAATGCCCGCCCTGAGCCCTCAGGCTGACATCGCGGTTGTGCTCGACGATAGCTTTCAACATTTCCCAGGAAGCTGCATTGAGATTCGTATTGCTCATGGTTTGTTTCCTTTCTAATGGTGGGGAGGATTTACCCCCTCCCCGATGGGCAATCAGTTACCAGCCAACCATTTCTCGTAGTTGGTAATGCCGTACATCAATACAGCTGCACGGTTCTTGTGCAACTCGTTCTGGAAATCGACGATCTGTGGACCGTATGCGTTGATAACAAACTTCGAAGTAGTCTTCCAGGCATAGCCAAGAATACCGAACTTCTCAGTAAGATGCTGTACCGCATCGTAAACATGACGGTGGCGGATCTCAGCCGTTACGTTTTCTGGAGTGGTTCCGTCTTGACTGATGCGATACAAGACCGCACGTTTCAAGTATTGTGGAACCCTAGGCTCTCCACGATCCGCTGCAGCCATGATCTCAGTCACGTCACCCGTACGTACCCCTTTAAATGAAGCGCGGTGCTCAAGGATGCACAGACGGATCAGAGTGAGTTCATGTTCATCGAAGATCCCGAGACCTCCGTAGTAATGATCAACACACTGCGCAGCTAATACGTGATGGATCTCACGATTGAGATGACACTTGACATCGTGCAGTAAAGCAGATGCCATCAACACCTTGCGGTAGTGTTCACACTCAGGGAACGTCTTGAGGATCTTATCGACCATCAAGACAACTCCAAATACGTGATCCGGCTGATGCGCTCGGTCGTTTAATTCACATTCAGCGTGAATACGATCCACCAATGTATCCGGCAGAAACTTCAAGTGACTACGTGCTTCTTGGAACATTAAAAACGACCTCTTCGGCTGTTGTTTGGTATCAGACTGAAACTTCATCATCGATGAACTTCCATTCTTTGAAACTTGGTGAGTCTGACATTAATCGGTTTCTGACGCGCTTATGCGGTAGACCTAACTTATTGGCAGCTATTGCCGCCGAGTCGTAAATCGTACCGTTGATAGAAACCCTTCTTGAACGAGTTAGGCTTATCAGCGCTTTGGTATCTGGAGTATGCGTCCTACCGATCATCGATCGATGGATTCTATTTCGGTGATCAGCACCCCACCGCTCACCCACACGGTCAGGGAAGGCTGTCAAAGATACGTTGCAGCATAGTTCGGTTCCAGCGTGTGTATCGAGTAGGCTTTGTTCAACGCTCATCGCCTCCTCGACCGTAGCGGCTACCCAGATAGTTATTTCAAAATCAGCCCAAGTTGTGAATACTTCATTGAGCTTAGGGTTTTGATGGTCTCCCCGCAATAAACAATAGCGATGCTCATTGATTCTACGCATCACTGAATTTGAAGAACCTACGTAAAATCTACCAGTAGGTTTATGTAGTAGACGATAAGCTCCAGGGTCGCCGATCATAGTGAATTCCTTCCGTTTGCTTCTCACATTCACTATGTATGACCATAACTTCTTTCATTGATGAAAATAATGTAGGGAACTTCCCATCTGACAGGTGCCGATATGACTGGCGTAGAACTATTGATCGACATGATTCAGACACGGAATCAAGTCACGTTGGACGAAGCTAAGGTCAAACTCAGCACCTCCAATATCCGTTTCACCGATCTCTACCCAGGAGACTATCCCGATGGGATGAATACCTCAGTAGGCGCTGAGGCATTTGGTTGGCAGATCGAAGGTACGTATTCCTACAACTACAAACGCTACGATATTCAAGAAGCGTTTGTAGAGATTGGTGAACCGGTAGTGGTCGTTGAGGTGCAGGGTACTCCTGACTTCAGTAAGATCATGCTTGCCCTCCTGGCTAAGTACAACCTGATTCTCCCGATCGAAGATATTCAAGAATTCGAACTTGTCGGTGATGTTGCCACCATCACTATCAAGCCTACCTCCTACATCTGGCTGGGATCTCTCACAGTCAACGTTACTAATGGGACACTCACCTTTGCCTCACAGTTCCCTAACAACGTCCTGAATGGCCTCACAGCGCCTGATAAAGATCCGCTAGCTGACGGCGGCAATTACGATCAACTCACCGGATCTCAGGTATAACCATGACAATCGACTACACACAGCCTGAGATCAAGTGCCTCATCGATCTCATCCGTCAGGACAACGGGAACAAGTCTTTGACGGCAGCCCAGGTGACATTCGGCACGCCATCCGTCTACACCCCGATTCCAGGAGTCACCCGTAACACGATCATTGTGGGTCAGGCAACTGCGATCTCTGGGATGGAAGGTAACCAATCCTTCTACTACAACCGCATCCCACTCATCGACTTCATTAACCCGCTGTCCATGTCGACCCTGTTCGAGATTGATGGTGAGACAAAGCTGTCGGACTTACTGCCCGCTATTAATGCTCGGTTCAATATCAACCTGAGTGCTTCGAAGATCTACGACCTCTCGTTGCCGAGCTTTGCAGGTAACGATACCCCGTCGGTTCAACTGAAGGTCACGCCAGACTCGATGGTCTATCTTGGCCAGATCACGCTCACTATAAAGGCAACGAACCCAGACTTGGCGGATTACTTGCCAGTGACTGAGTTGCAAGGCTTGACGTACGAACCACCGGCTCAAATCTAAGTGAATCACATAGAGCAGGGCTTTCGCCCTGCTCTATGTCGTCTATATACTAATGGACCAAGGTAACTATTTACGGAGTAATTCTATGCACGAAGCAACTTTGGTTTTAACTCCGTCCTTAACCATAAAGAGTGACTCACATGAGCGATATGACTAAACCGGCAAAGGACGTTGTTCTTGCCCTCATCAACACTGCCAACGGTAAAGGCCTGACCTTCGAAGAAGTCCAATTCGGTCTTCCGACGGTTGCCACCACCGGCACCAAGAACACCGTACTGACCCTGACTGCTATCCAAGGCGAGGGTTATGTAAACAGTCAGACGTTCAACTACAACCGTCTGCATCTGACCACGGCGATCCTGACCCCGTCCGGCAAGGATGCCACATTCACCCTCGGCACGGCGAAGAAGATCTCGGACATGATCCCTGGTCTGAACGCGCTGCTGGGTATCAACCTGGGTGTTGACGATTACGTCGACGGCGATCTGCCAACCTTCGTTGGTGGCGTTGCTAACGAAGAACACGACGTTCAAGTCGTGGCGAAGAACGACTCCCTGGGCTACATCGGCAGTCTGACCTTCAAGCTGAAAGCAGACGATATCGATCTGGCACAATACCTGACCGTTACCGATCTGGACGGTCTGACTTACATCCCGCCAGCGGCCTAAGTACGACTTCGAGAGGGCGGGGTTTCGGCCTCGTCCTCTCTGTTATACCGTTTAGGTCGGTTTCGACTCCAGGAGATGCCATATGTTCCTTTTACCGGGATCGTCGGAAGATGCACTGGTCGGTCTCATCAACCAGCAGAACTCGCTCAGTGTACCTCTAGAGGCTGGCGACCTCTATTACGGCCATGTGAAGCTGAACAGCGACGGTTCTATTACGTTGCCTACAGTTACCATGTACGACAACGAGAACTACGAGGGTTATGCGACTTTCAACTATAAGCGCATCAACCTAAGCCAGGTGTTCTCGGACCAGCGTCCAGTCATTCAAGATCTGGGTCAGACAACTCTTCACCGTCTGCTCCCGATCATCAACAAACGTCTCGGCATCAATCTCACTGAACGCGATATCCAGGATCAGAACATCGACTGGATCGGTGGGAACGAAAAGGCTAACCTTGTTATCAAGGCAACTGTTGAGTCGTTGGGTTACGAAGGTAACTTCGTTATCCAGTTCACGCGTATCAGACCGCTGTTGTCAACGTCGATCGCGATCAAGTCGCTGGCTGTGTTGAGTCACCCTAATCCATTGGATCAGGGCAAGCTGTCGATGCAGATGGCAACGTGGGGCGTGAACTTCACCGACTACATTCAGTCATTGACACTGGCGAATCAGACGTGGGTTAACCCTGCCAAGATTGTATCGATGATGGCCGACAACGGGTTCCCAGGCTTCGTTGCTGCCGGTGCGACTAAGGTTGTTCAGTTCGCTACCAAAGACGTACCTTCGGCTAACCAGGCGTTCACCAACGTGATCATCCAGCCGATCGCTGAGAGCACTGGGTTCAAAGGCGTCGCGTATATCCACTTCAACCGGTCATAAAGAGGATTCGATATGGCTTTGTATAAAAGACCGATTGAGGAAATTCTTCTCGCCATTCAGACGTTGAACAACGTCAATCTGGTTGAGGGTGAATATACCTTCGGCACACCGACTGCAATTACTGCTGAGGCCGACGGTGCCAATACCTCGCTGTTGGTGACTGCGCTGAATCCGCTGTCGCCCTACGATGGTAACGCCACCGTCAAGTACAAACGTCTGAATCTGGCAGACCTTGGGACGTTGATCCCGCTGTCGATTCGTGCGTACAACATCCAGACGGTCGACGACTTCGTAGCCGTGCTCAATACTCGTTACGGTATTGACTTCCAGGCTGGTGACATTGTCCCAGGTCCGGTTAGTCTCACTAACGGTGCCGGTAACATCGTCCTCACTGCCCAAGCGACAAGCATGGGTTGGGTAGGCTCCGTAACGTTCACCGTCGCCAAGGGCGCTGTACCACTGGCCGATGCCGTCACGGTCGTAAACCTGCCGGGTATCAACTACCCGTCGCCACAGATCACCAAGCCATACGCTTCGGTGGGTTACTCCTACTGGCGTGACTTCAGCGGTTACTACGACACGCTGAGTACTGTGGTCGTGGGCACTGCAAGTCTTAGCATCATTAAAGATGCGCTCGTGGCTGCCAGTGGCGATGCATGGCAGTTGGTTGGCGCTAGCCGATTCTCGCTCGATGGCGCAGTTGTTAGTTACGCAGGTCCGACATCCGGTACACCTGTTGCGAATACCGATTATGCGTCGGTCATTCTCGTTGATCTTAACGAGGCTACATCGCTGGGTTGGTCAGGTCAGTTGGTCATGCATTTTAATTCTCCGACGGACCCAAACCACTAAGGAGGATCAGTCATGGCCGATAAAGCAACCAGTACCACAAAGCTTCTCGATACGCTGAACGACCTGAACCTTCCTCCGAAGCTTTGGAACGAGATCAACATCGAGTTGGCTGCTCCAGAATCGATCGATGGTGAAGCTCCTCAGAAAACGAGACTGCTGGTAAAGTCAGTTCCTGGGCGTGGTTACTACAACGACGTGTCGATCACGTACAACCGTATCGATATCACCTCGATCCTCGACGCGGCTACCGTTGCGAGTATTGAGACCTTTACCGTAGACAGCATCATTACCCTCATCAACAATGCCTTTGGCTTGTTCCTTACAGCCGACGACTTGGTTCCGTTTACTCCGCCGGTGTTGGGGGATGGTGAGTCTCAGCAACTTACGATTGCAGCAGCCGCTGATAGTCGCGGGTTTGTTGGTTCGGTTCAGATCACGTTGACGCATGCCAGGACTCCGCTCGAAACCATCATTGCTATCAAGCTATTGCCAGTTCGGAACCATCCGGTTGATGTAACTCTGAACCAACAATCAGCTCGAATGCTGACGTGGGGTCGTGACTTCACGTCACTGCGCGATGCGATCGCGGTTAAGTCTCCTGGTAACGCGTACACTGACTGGGATTCGCTACAGGCCGGGTGTCAGTACATGGGCATCCCGTCGTGGGTACAAGGTCAGATCCGTGATGTGCCAACCAGCAGCGTGCCTGATAGCAATCCAGCATTTGCTCGCGTGGTGATTCAAGACAACGTCACCAGCCAGTACATGAAGGGTTCTGTCTACATGCATTACAACATCCTCGAAGGGGCTTAACCAAGATGCCTATCTACCAAAAGCCGTCCAAGGATCTGGTCTACGACCTTATTAACGCGTCGAACCCGACCCTTGAAACACCGCTCACCGTTTCAAACACCAACCTGGGTGTGCCGTCTGCTGTAACTATCCCTGGCAACTCTCTGGTCAACTCGCAGATCAAGATCTCGGCTGCTCCTGGCGGTGCCTACATCGGCAGTACGGTATTGAACTACCGTCGGTTGTCCTTCAACAGCTTGTTTCGAAGCGTCGTTGTTCAGGTCAACAAGTATTCGCCGAACCAAGCATCAGGTTCGTCGACAGCCATTGTCTTCACCGTCTACAATCTCCTGCCGATCATCAACTCGTTGTACGGCATGAACCTGACCACTGATGACGTGGCTGATGGAAACCTCATTCGGGGCACTGTGCAGGAAAACGGGTTCTACACTTCGACCCTGACAGTAGCGGCCAAAGCCACCAGTCTCGGCTTTACCGGAACCTTCGCCTTAAAATGGCGTGGTGCTCCTCAGGATCTGGCATCGATGATCAGCGTGACCGATCTTCCGATTCGTAAGTTCCCAGGCGGTAACGTGTTTGATGGTAACCACGCTGTCGTTGTCAGCAACATGGCTTACGGCATTGACTGGACCGCCTTCATCAACTCCGGTGCAGGTCCATGGATCGGCTACCCTAACTCCATCACTGGGGCTGGTGATCGGACCGTTTCGTTCGGTGATCGGTTCATTGATGAGCTCAACCGTCTGTACAGCCGTGGGCTGGTCAAACCTACGAACGCAGCACCGGCGTACTCGTATCAATCGTGGGGCGGTGTCGTGTACGATTTGAGCACACAGGCTGGTCGCGATGCAGCGCCGCTTGCTAACTCGAAGTACTACAACCGTGTGATGATCTGGACCGTGCCTGATGCAGATACTGCTAAAGGTTGTGGTGCTGGTCAACATTACATCCACTACAACGTCTGAGGATAGACACAATGGCTTACATGACTCCCTCTATCCCCGAGTTCTTGGCATCGCTCAACGCTGCCAACTCGACGGCGTATACGGTCAACGACTTCACCTTCGGCGTGCCGCAGGTATTGTCTGGAACATGGCAAGGTCAGGTCACCACGCGCAACACCGGGATCAAGCTCACCGCTCAGTCCGGCAGTGCCTATCAGGGTAAAGTTAACCTTACTTACGACCGCCTTAACTTGGCTAGTCTGACAGCGGCTAACCTCCCTGGGTTCAAGTGCTCTGCGTACCAGGTGACTTCGGTATTCGGCCTGCTGCCGATGTTGCAGTACTGGACCGGTATTCAGTTCACGACTGACGACCTCGAAGATACCGCACTGACGGATAACGGTGACGGCACCCAGTCCACTACCTTGAAAGCTAAGGTGGGTAGTTTGGGTTGGATCGGTCAAGCGTCGTTGACTATCACTAAAGGTGCTGCTCCGATCGACCAGTTGGTTACGGTGACTAGCCTGAACGGCTTGAACTACCCGACTGCCAACGACACCGACACGTACGCGCAGCTTTACCTGTACCCTTACGACTTCACCAGCTACTTCAGTACGCTGTCTGTTCTTGCTCCGGGTGTTGTCAACAGCACTCAAGCAAACGCACTCCGCGATATGTTGCTGGCAGTCGATACCGGTGCTGGGAAGGCGCTGTGGGTAAACACCGCAGGCGTTACGGCTTGGAACCTGGCCGGCGCTACTGTCGTGAGCAACGGCCTGAACTCCCAGAGCCTGCCGACGAACTCCTCGTACAAGTACGTGCTTGGTCTTCGTCTGGACCCGACGGTCCTCACACCGGCTGGCCTGTCGTACCTCCACTACAACGATCCGTTCGACGCGAACGCGTAAGTGGGCATAGACGAGCACCACACGGTGCTCGTCTACTTATCCATTGGGAGACTAATTATGGCTGCTCCTGGTACGCCAGTAACCGATTACAAAGCTGATCAGATCGATATCCTTTACAATCTGGTTGAAGCGAGTAACCCTGGGTTCAAGGCACTCTATCCGAAAGGGACGATTCAGTTCGGGGCTCCTTCGGTGATTGCCGTCCAGCCAGGTGATCCTTACAAAAACGATACTTCCATGGTGATCTCTCCGGCGCCTGGTAGTTCGGCACTCGGTAAACAAACCGTCTTTTACCGCCGGATTGATTTATCCACTGTTTTCCGTAACATGAAACTGACGTTAAGTGATTACGTGGCGTCAGGCACGTTGCCAGTAGCTACCTGGAAAGCATCGTTTGTGACGAAGTACGGGATCGTGATCCCTGCCTCTGACATCTCGAATACTGCGGCGCTAACATCAGGCGTAGCCACTACCATGTCTGCCGCTACCACCTGCCAGTGTTATAAAGGTTCGGTATCGTTGACCTGGACCGTGGGGGTTCGTCCGTTCACCAACCTTGTCACAGACGCTAACCGCGCACTGGTTGGTCGACTCTATCCGGGTGGTAATGATTTCACCACACCTGGACGAAAGCCACAAGGTGAGTTCCTGGTCTTCTGTCAGGATGCGAGTGCTCTAAAGACATCACTGGAAGCATTTACGTCCGGTGGGGTTCCGTTGGCTACCGACCCGTTAGTTGTAGCGCTGGTGAACTTTCTGCTTAATAGCACCACGAGGACTGATTGGAACGCGGGCAGTGCCGCTGCAGCCCCTGGCGGTATTACTGGACTGAACTGGTACAAATACAGTTTGCCTAACGCGACGATCCCTGAAGCCAACTCAGCGAAATACACCCGATGCATCGTCATCCAGAGTTTGGCTGGGAGCTGGTTTGCAGGTAAAATCATCATCCACTACAACGCATAGGGTTCGCCATGAGTATTTTCGTAACAAGTGTGGCGGACTTGATCTCGATGATCAACGTTGCAAGCGGGGTCACCTTCACTGCTTCCGACTTGGTCTTCGGTACGCCAAGGGCTGCAACTACAGCTGAGGTTACTCAGTACGGTAAGAATACCGCAGTTGCGGTACGTGCATCCGATACTACGACGTTAGTGTCTGGGTTCACGACATTCTACTACAACCGTCTTGATTTCGCCGGGTTGTCAAACTTCGACCTGACTAACTGTCAGTTGGCGGAGGGTCTCGGCAAAGCCGATTGGGTTCCGCTCGTTCAGGGCTACCTCAATGTCCCACTGACAGTAGCTCACCTCGTTGAACACATCACCACCACAGTCGCTGGGAAGGTGAACACTCAGCTGGAGGCTACCTCCGGGAGCCTAGGATGGTTCGGTACAGTGACGCTGAAGTTTGGCGGCCTCCCCGATATCTCGACGGCATTCACTGACAATCACCTGAATGGCTTCTAAGCCGAGGATTTGAACATGCAAGATTGGCCGAATTACCTGATTCGTGCGGACTTTACCGACCTCGGTGAAATGCTTCACGATATCCCACTGGGCCTTCTTAACGATGCCGACCAGCGTATGGTTGCCCAGATCTTGTCGGAGTGTGCTCCTCAAGACGACAAAGATAAATGGAACATGGATGAGCATGGCACGGAATATAGCCTGAATGGCGCTGAGGTCGTGTTTAACGATCTTAACCATCCGAACCTGCCTACCTTCAGCACCTTCAAGTACGCCCTAGGGTTGAGCTTCCCAGTGCGTTCTACGTCCCCGGTCGGAACCATCTACCTCTGCTGGCATGAGCCTGCTGTGGAAGAAGCGCCGGTCGTAACACAACCTGTGGTTGAGGAGTAAATCCATGCTTCGTGCAATCTACAACTTCGACCACTGCGCTAAGTCCGCCACGCTGACTGCAGGTAGCACGGTCAACCCATCCGTAGGCTTCGGGTACTCCAACGCTACGTTGTTGGCTCCAGCCAGCATCGGAGTAGGTGCTGATGGTTTCATGGGCGGTTACATCGCCGGCGGGACCGTTAACGTGGCCTTTGACATGACTGGGATTATTCCAGCCAACCCGACCAAAGTAACTTTTGGTTGGCGCGTACGGACACTTCAGGTGTACTCCAACACGCATGCCATGATCTCGTTCTCGGTTCCAGGTACTCCGAACGATACGACTGCGTACATGATGACGATCTCTCCGGCCGCAGCGCCGTGGGTCCCAGCCGTTGGTAACGATGTTTATGTCGAACTGACGTATGACTTCACGACATTTACTGCGACAGCTATGGTTAATGGTGCGCCGGTAGCCGTTACCGCCGGTCCAGTACCATCCGCCGCTCAAAAGGCAGCGTTCGTATCGGGTGCATGGACAATTAACTTTGTTCTCGCAAACTCCTTGAACGCACGATACGCTTATCGTGACATCTACGTTCTGGATGCTGTGGCAGGCGACGGTATGGTGACTCCACTGGGACCTCAGAAGATGTTTCCGATCTCTCTGGACGCTGCTGACGGAACTGGCTGGGTTGCTACCGGTGCTGGTACTACGATGGATGCGCTGAATACTGCACTTCCGGCGAACCCTTACTCGACGTCCCCTTCCGACAAGACTCCTCTGGTCACCAGCCTGAAGACAAATGCTCCGGCAGGTAGTCGAGTGAACGCGGTCAGTCTGAGTATGTCCGGTACGAGTATCGGTGATGTAGCTTCGACCAGTAAGGTCGAGATCTCCCAAGGTGGTGCAAACGTGGCGGCGAAGTTCGTTGCTGTCGCCAAGGCGATCACCTACGGTGCTCCGATTGGGCTATTCCCTAAAGCACCGGATGGGGGTTCTTGGGATTTGTCGAAGATCGATTTGACTACTCTCAAACTGACCCCTGATACCATTTCCTGATCCGAGGATCTACAATCATGGCAGTCAGAGCAATTATAGGCTTGGACCATCTGCCGCAGAATGACACGAGCTGGATTAACTACGCCAGCCACGGCATTACTCGGAACGCGGACTTGTCGGCGCAGAACACCATCGTCAACGGTTGGATCGTTAGTAACGCCACCGCATCAGGTGCAGAGCGGATCAATATCCCGCTCGACAAGTACCTAGTAGCACCTGTAAATAAGATCTGGATCGGCTACCGGTGTCGGATAATCCTCAATGCTCGTGGCGGAGCAGGTCTGGTTTACTTCGGGGGTAACTACGTCCTTCTGGATACATTACTTCCACTCGCCGGTAACACAGTTTACCTCGAGTTCTCGTTCGACCCTAACAGCGGTGTGGTTGAGCGCTGGATCAATGGGGTTAAGCAGGTCAACGGGGCAGCAGGTGCTTCTCGGTCGATGCTTCTCGGCCTGGAGGTCAAAGGGAGTCTCAACGGCCGGTATGACTTCCGAGACTTCTACATCTGCGATGACCAAGGATCAGCGCAAGGTCTGCCGGTAGGCCCTCTAGGTCCGCAGGTCACTTATCCGGTCACGTTGGATTCGGCAACGGCCTCGGACTGGACCACGACACCGTCGAGTTCTACTCTACTCAACGCTCTAAGCGAACCTGGAGTGATCCCTACGACCAACATCGCAACATCAGCATCAACGGCGGCTCTGACGGCGAGCCTAAAGGCCACGCTACCAAGCGTAAGTGTCAACGCCATCGAGTTGATGGCCGGTGGGAAATCCACTACCGCGGCAACGCGTACGCTGACTGCCAAGGTTTCTCTAGGTGGTGTTGATGTGGCTGGGTTGGTTCCTGTAGTACCGATCACCAACTACAGCTACAACTTGAGCCTCGGCGTATTCCACAAAGCTCCAGGTGGCGCACCGTGGAACAACACTAACCTCGACGCCACGACGCTTGTCCTGTCGCCGGATGCCTAAGGAGTAATCCATGCCAGTCAGTATCGCAAGCGTTCAGGGTTACGCTCTGGCTAACCCCCCTGCGCAAATACAACTTCGTGACATCAGAGGTTATTCGATGGTCACGATGCCTGCAGCTATTCAGTTGCGTGGCATCGGCGGCTACGTCATGGTTCCGTTCAGGACCCTTCCAACGGGACAGACTGCAGCAGCGGCGTTGATGGCGTTGATCTTGACTCTATCAAAAACCGTGCGACCTGCATCGCACTTCAACCTCGCTGCGGTTGAAGTCAGCACGTTGACTGGTTACGATTCCAAGGTTAACGTTACGCCGACTGCTTCGGCTCTTTTGTCTGGGTCGATGTACTTCTATTACAATCGAGTCAACATGGTTCGGATGCCTGACCTGAGCTCGATTGTAATTGGCAGTGCTGCGAACGTCTGGGCGCTGATCCCTCAGATTAACACTCTGACGGGTATGCAGCTCACGACGAACGACCTTGTCAACGACATCATCCCGGCTGGTTATCCAGAAATCACGCTGACCGCTGCGAGCACCAGCTATCTGTTCACACCGGGCAGTCAGTGTCAGATCGGCAATACTCCGCTCTTGAGCGCCCAGTTCAAATCTGACACGATCCTCTGGTCGTAAGGAACCCTACCATGAAGATTTATGGAATGTATGGGTGGGATTTCCCGACCGCTGGCGCGCAGGGACCATCCGGCTTTAACACGGTACTCACCCCAATACCTAACACTCCCTTCAGTGGGTGTGCTCAGGGTATCGATACACAGATCGGCTGGACAGTAGATGTCAACGGGTGGTTTGTCTACAACACCTATCGTAACGGTACGGTAACCGGAGGTCCTTATCGCCATCGAATGATGGCGGACTGGAAGACAGTCGTACCAAATATGTCAGCGACGTCTAACATTTTTGTTGGTTGTCGTTTCCAGGTTACTGGTCTCCACAATGCGCCTGAAGTAATGGCGTTATCGCCAGCCAACGACGGTTTGACGATCACCCTATTCCTGACCACCGATCTCCCGGCATACGCAATTAACAAAGCGTACTACTTGGAATACCAGTTGGACTTTGCGAATTCGAAGATCAACCGTTGGGTGAACGGCAGTAAACTCAGCTCGATCACTATGCAGGCATGGATGCTGACCGCCGTATCTGCAACGCCTGCTGGTAATAGCATCTGGCATAACGTCGGGGCCAATGGTGCTTACAACATCGGTAACGGGGAACGGCATCAGTTCTCTATTCGGGACATGTATGTCATCGAGTGGGATGTTGGAGAAGTTGCTCAACCCTTGGGGGCTCAGACTGTCACTAAACTTGCGATCACCAACGTGGCGGCTGCTACATGGACCCCTTCGACTGGTACGGCAACATCAGTCCTAAAGACAGGGTATAGCAACCCGTCAACGCCGGTTGCATTACCGACGCTTACGACGGATGACGCCATGACTCCGGCAAGCATTACTTACGATGCTTCGGCGATTCCATTGGGGGCCGTTATCAACGGTGTGCTCGTTAAAGGACGATCGGCAGTGACGGTTAACGCCACCGGCAACCTAGGGGTGTCGTTAACGGTGGGTGGTATAGAATCACCAGACACCACTACACCTATGGTAGCGGCACAGACTTGGTACGATCGTATATTCGCTGCGCCTAAAACGCCAGCTGGTAATCCGTGGTATCAGCCTAACTTGGCAGGTCTGACCGTCAAACTCAAACCAAAGGTGTAACCCATGGCGAATCCAAAGTTTGTAATCCGCTCTGCGGATGCCTGGGCCATGTACGGCCTTAGTAACTTACCGCCGTTCTCGGTGGCAGGGTCGGTCGGAATCCTTGCGGCGATTAACCGTGAGCAGGGATCTAACGTCCTTGCACGACAGGTTACGCTTGGAATTCCAGGCGGCAGTCCGGGCGACACGTTGTATAACACGGCCATCGTTCTGACCTCGGTGGCTAACCAAGGTTACAAGGGCACGTACACGTTCCGCTATAACCGAGTAAGTCTTACCGTCCCGTTTCAAGGGAAGGACATGACCTTAACCGGGACGTACGCAGACGTGTATTCCGCACTTTCAGCAATCAATGCGAAGTTCGGAATTGCGCTCGAACAGAGGGATGTTGTTAATTCCTCGATCGCAGTAGCTGGCGGGCAGTTCACCCTAGTTGTTTCGGCAACCTCGATTTACTACACTGCCGGGACTCAGGTCGTGATTAACGCCGCGCCTTCCTTCGCGTGACGCACAAGGTTTCGACCCGGCATAACGGGACGAGCATACAGCCCCGGCCGCAAGCCGGGGCTGTATGTTGTTTACTTACGCTTAGGCTTCAGCATCGAAACCATCAGCGTCTTGTACCGGAGCCACGGTAGCGAACGCTACGTCAGAGTCAGCGAAGTTCAACGGAACGACGCGGGCACCCACGTACAGCAGGCTGGTAGCCTTGGCGGTCAGGGTCACGGTGCCAGGAGTGAGTTGATCCGCAGGAGCGGTATACGCACTGGCATCGAATTCGCTGGCCAGCAGGCCCAGAGCTGTAGCCACTTTGGTGACGGAGGCCGCTTGGTTGTCTGCTTGAGCAACCAGAACGCTTGCAGGAGCAGTGGAAGCCACGGCACCGGCGTCCAGGGATTGACGGGTATACGAGAAGGTACGGGACCCTTCAATACCTTCGCCATTCACGCCGGTCAGCGCTACGGAGGTGTTACGACCACCAGTACCTGCAGCAACAACCGGAGCGGCAGCAGTAACCTGTGCTTCGGTGATGTTGGTGCTGGTGGCAGTGTTTGCAGCGTTGATGGCTGCCAGCACGTTCGCCAGAGGCGACAGCGTGATATTCACTTTCATGGTGATACCCTCGAGGAATGAAGTATCCGAAACAGAGTACTTCATAGTATTCGAACGGTATAAACGACTTCAGACGCGAGTGATCTCTTCAACCAAAGCGTGATTCAAAGCGCGCAGAACTGTCATGTGGGTCAAGTTGAATTGCTTATCCATATTTACGTTTGGACTGTCTGGATTAGCCGGGTGCCAAGTGATCTTCACGCGCGCAGTGTCTCGATCGATGATGATCACAGTCTCGTTACCAACGGACGCATCGAACACCGTCACCGGCGGTCCTGGATGGGCCTTACCGTCTACGTTCCAAACATAGGGGTTTGTGAGTTTAATGCCTTTGTCATCCATGTACTTCAGGATGGCGTTAAGCTGTACGTGGAAGAGTTCTGATAACACCTTGGTATCCTTTAGGAATGGGAATGGCACAAAGCCCATCACCGGGCCGTGAAGACCGGTGATGGGACTAACATGCAAAGATCAGAGGGGTTGACGATGCTGGCTATTGAAAGCCTGTAGTGTACGGCGCTGCATCCGCGGACTACCATCGTGGAGCGACCAAGCGTTTGGCCCCTCTTTCACATTGTCAGTAAGCAATGCTCACCCATCAGACCACCAAGAAACCCGTGCACAGGTTAACCGAGTATCTGAAGGCTGAGGACTGTTACCGGGGGTGAAACCCGAAGATTACAACATCGCTATTTGAGAGGCTCGAGGCCTTTTTGGACTCGGGCTAGCGACGACCCATGCGGGTAACGCCTGCGGCTCAATCAACAACTTGCTACCATCCGGTGCATGGACTGGTGATCCTAGCTTCGATAAGGCAGCCGTATCCTTTAGCACCAAGGTCTGCGTCACCACAACGCTCCTCGTCGCAACTGTATTTCACCGATTCTAGGATTAGTCCTCGGTGCCACCCGTCGGAGGTGGATCATACCTAAAAGGTTTCACGCTATTTAATGTCGAGCGATCATCAGTGATTACGACAAAGTGCTAGAGCACCCCACCTCAGTGGTTACCGGCCAGCCAGCTGGTTCGGATGGGGTACTCTAACATACTCTTGTAACCTTCCGTAACTTTTTACATCGAGAGAGTCTTCAAGCACTCTCTGGCCAATAGGTCAACGGTGATACCGTAGTCGTACTGACCGCGCAGAGGAACCGACAATGTACCGTCGAGGTCTCTGACTGGGTTGTCTAACATTGCTCGTGTAAACACCATCGCCGAATGCACCTCTTTACTCGATTCATCACTTTCAATGATGAGGACGTGAAAAGGAACGCGATTGACTAAAGCAAACTGGATGACCGCCTTGGTAAGTGTGGCATTACACTTACCGACCATCAGCACTGGCTCAGGTGGGGTACGACGTACCTTTGCAGGTGTGGTAACCATGAAGTCAGTCGGATGCGAGTACTGGGGAAGCGGTTCATCAATATCAACCGTCAGCGTGGTAGTCAGCCCCGTCACGGCCGTGACTTCTTTCTCAAGGAAGTTCCTGAGGAAGTACATCTTCAGGGGATCAAAGGTTACGTCGTGAGGGACCTCAGAATCAACGCCAAGCAGCACAACGTGAATCTTGCTACCATCGCCCATGGTTAGTCCTGCCCTGGTTCAAACGCTTTGATGGAAGCGTCAGTGAAGGTCTTCTCTTCGCCCATTGGCACCGGCTTGAGCTCTTCGCTGTATCCTTTCGAGAACAGAGAACCTTTCTCGATCGCCTCGCTCACAGAGTCGAACAGATGGTCGCCGTAATCACAAGCGCCGATCAGATCGAACGAATAAATGTTGTGGTCGATACCATCGCCAGAGTCGACCGCCTCCATCGGAGTACGATCTACTTTGCTGGAAATTCTCAGCGTGTTGTCGATGAAGAACGACGGGATCGACCATGCGGCAACCAGATGGGTTTCGGTACGATTGTATTCGTACGCTACCAGTGAGAACGGATCGGTGGCCAGCTGCACGATGGTCTTACCGACCACATGCTCACGGATCACCTGTGACAACATACGGCTGATTGCGCGCTCATCGAGTTCACGAGTGTATACGGTCACCGACGATCCAACGCCTGGCTTGGCCAGATGGATCGTGAAGTCGTTAGGGCCTTCACAGCCATGCTCAAGCGCAGCGCGCGTGCCAGTGAAAGATTGGAAGCCGGTGATCTCCTCGGCGATGTTCTCGATGACATTGACGAGAGCTTTGGCGAGCGGTTCGTTCTCCATCAGAGCTTTAGGGAGGTTGGTCACCATAACCTTGATTGGTCTAGGCGAGTAAGGTGCCGTCGTTGCGATGTTCAGTTCCATGGTAGATCCTCGGTCGGTGGTTTAGTGCCCAGACTTTATCTAGATAGGCGAGGGCTTCTTCTGCAAGTTGGCCACAGTCACGATACTCTTCAACGAGTTCGCGAATAGGTCCGTTTAAAATCTTTGGCGGTTTAGCTTGATCGTGCAGATCGAAGATATCTTGCTTTACTTTGTTGGTCACGTACTTACGAACCGCATGCCAGAACAACTGTTCGATATTGGCATCAGTTCGTTCACGACAGTGCGTCAGATGTTTGGTAACCAGGGTAGATATGCCTTCGATGCTCCCGATCATCGCCAGAGCCTGCACGGGTATCTGGTAACGTATCTCAAGCATCAGGTGATCATGTAGTTCATCATGCGGGTTCATTGCACAATACCTTTACCTATTCAATAGATGGTGAGTTCTATTAATTTGTTACGTGCGGCATAAAGCCCGGCGTGAGCCGGGCCTATGACTTCTTTGTTTCTTCTACGACACCAAGATCAACCCGAGGTCCCCTCGTTGGCCCGCGCGAACGCCGGAGACAGAGTGGACGGGATATGTTTCTTCAGCTCTCGTAGAGCGCGCAGATCCTTCTAGATGAGCGCGTTATTGGGCCAGGGCTGGATACCGGCGATGCGTGTGTCTTCCTCAGGGAGCTGCAGTCATGAGTACTGCTTACTGTGATTGGACGCCAAGTTGTGAAAGAGCTAGAGCGACTGATGGCAATGCGCCATGGGTGTTTCTACATAGGATACCGACGAATGTTAATTTATACAAAAAAAAGAAAGGTAGAGCACGCCCCGAAGGGCGTGATCATTATTCAGTTACACGAGCGCCCTTGACTTCACGTTCCTTTGGTTGGCGGAACGTTTTGATTGCAGCGTTGATGTAACCGAGGTTGAGGATCTCCGTGTGTTGGATACGGTTCTTCTTACAGAAGTTCCGATACTCAATCAACTGCTCCATCAAAACCAATGGCACGTAGTGACTGATCTCACCATCAGGACGGTAGATGCGAACAAAGACATCCTCAGGCTTTGGCAGTTTCCCGGTATCCAGTTGGTAGTTCTGAATAGATTCCCAGAGGTTATAACTACTGCTTTCACCGCGAGGGAGCGTTCTAACGAAAAGAGTACCTTCATCGTGATGTTCATCATCAGGAGTGAAAGCGGTCAGTACGTTGTTAGAGGTATGCATGGTCTGTTCCTTAGCGTGGTTATGTTGTATCAAGTGGACAATGTGTGACTGAAAACTTCTACATTACAGCATAAAGACCATCAGACGGGGAGCGAGCCGTCTGATGGTCAATACGTTACAACGAAGGCCACACTGGGGTTTGAATGTCCTTCCGACAACCTTACGCATGCCCTCATGCTACGCAAGGTTGTCGGCTGAGCACTCTAGAGCTGCAGCTGGCAATGACGGACCCACGACCGTCATTGCCCAAGGTCGGTGAGAGCATCCCGACCATGGGTTACCCAGCAGAGGAGTGTGCCACTCTGCAAGGTTTATCCGATACCACATGCCCACACCCTACCCGATGTTTGCATATAATAACGTCATACCCAGTTCAGGACTTTACGACGACTCTCCATCTCTACGCTGCTTGAGATATACTCATCAAACTGCTTCAAGTTGGCGAACCGAGGTTTACCCGTTCTCACAAACCCTGCCGCTGTGTAGGCACGAATACTGGCCGCGTTTCCAGGTTCGATGAATGCCCGCACTGCACGGTCCTTACTGAACTCTCTGATGACATCTTTCGCTATACCCTTGCCACGATACTGTGGAAGCAGGTAGATCGATCCAGTACGCCAGACTCCGTCACTCTCTTGAAAGGGAATGTAGAAGCCTACTAACTTGGCGCCTGATTTGATTTCAACCAGATTGTCCATGTGTTTATCTAACGCAGCTGGTCCAAGGAAACGTTCCTTTAAGGCCAGGTCAATCAGTTGCTTGATATCGTCATTCATGACTGTTGTCTCAATAGATAGTGCTATATGATAACTTTTAACGTGGAGTGCTAGTTATGTATAAGCTTGAATCTAAGTGTTTGCTACGTTCTGAGACATCCGGTAAGTTGGGTTTCTTCTGTCCGGGATGTAAGATGCTGCACTTGGTCAATGTCGATCAGGAGGTAACTCCAGGTAACCCTAAATGGGATTGGAACGCCGACTACATCAACTTCACGTTCCGTCCTAGTGTTCTTGTGACCATGGGTCGTAACCCTGATCGGATCTGTCATTCGTGGGTGACAGATGGGTATATCAACTTCCTAGGTGACTCTACGCATGAGTTGGCTGGTCAAGTGGTTAAGCTCCCGCCAATCCCTGCTGATGAAATTGACTAAAAAAAAGAAGTAACTACAGCCCGGCATTGCGCCGGGCTGTATGGCGTTCACTATTCGTAAACCACTCGGTCAAGTATATCGATCGAGTCTTGTAATTGTTTTCTTAGCGATTCCAATGCGGCACGTTCAGTTACATTCGCTTTAAACTTACCTCCCGGAATACGATGACAGTAATCGCCGTCGATCAGGTTGCTTACAAGAGCTGGTAAGTTAACTATGATGCTGAGACTTATCTCTTCACCACTACCTTCGTTATTGACAAAATCCTCAGCGTAGGCATCCATTGCCGATTGTTCTTCGTCAATTAACGCATCTGAGTAATAGAAGCTAAACGTCCCGTTATCTTCCAATATCAAACTAGTTGGAGTTACGTTGTGTTTAGCACCGGTCGGAGGGAATCCCTTAAATAAGGCTTTGGTATCTTCTGACATAGGCACGTGAGCTACTCCTCTCAATAGTTTATTGAACCAACTGTACGTTCTGACGATCGATGTCCATCTCGGTTACCATGCGTTCAACGTATTCTGCAAGGCGATCGATGTCTGGTTCGAATTCAGTGTATTGTCCACTGAACAGCCCACTCGCATACATCGGAACCCGGATGATTGCTTCACGACCGTTATTGACCGTGATCTTGATAGCCGCATCAAGCTCAGTATTGACCGACACACTGAACTTGATGTCACTGATCCCCATTGCAGTGCAGAAGGTCTTGAGGTGTTCTCTCAAGGTTGGGATAAACTCTGCTTCGCAATACGGATCAACACAACCTTCATCGAGCTCCAGATCAAAGCGTTGGACGTGATGATGAGGTCCAAGAATGCCGAATGATGTCTTCAGCTCCATGGTATCCAACGAATCAGCTCCGACACTGACTTTAGCGTAACCGAACGCAGGCATCATTGACGACAGCGTTTGGATCACGACGTTAGCCGCGTAAGACGCAAGACTGCTGTCGCCACCATCAAAGATAACGTCAGGATAGTCAGGCGCTGCTGAGTGATAACGAAAGTCGACGTTATCAGCAAGACCCTTGAGTTCAGTGCGGGTAATGTACCCGCTGTGTTGGAATTGTGTCGTTGCGAACAGATGCTCCAACATCTCGGTAAGGTGCGCCCGCTCAAGGTTAAGACCCATGTTCTGAAGAACATCTTCAGCAGTTGGATAAATCCCATCATGGGGATTGGCCGCTTTAAGTAAGGTCTTGATGTAAGACACTGGGTTATCACACTCGGTGTCTACCAACTTGAACGCATTCGAGAACGCTGCGACTCTGTTAGACATCACAGTTCCAGCAGGCACGAATTCAGAGAACGCACGCTTTGCCAGAATGCGATCAACCACATCGCAAGGACGCATTCCAAAACTGCTGCGGTCTTTACGACGCATCACATGCAGATCGCTGGTGAGATGCCAATGCATCTTCTCACCATCTGGTGTTTTGTGTTTCACGCCTCGGATGCGTTGCAGGCGGTTGATGTAGAACTTGGTATCTGGAAGGATATACGCCGGGTCACCCAGTGGGCTCGTGTAACCGCTCAGCAGCTCTAACATGCGTACGTTAGGTAGCCTTGGGTCAGTAGTTTCCCGAGTAATGCGGAAAGCTTTACGGGTCGCGTCCCAACCACCTTCGATTTCAGGCTTGCGATCCGGGATGATCGAGTTGGCCTCAAGGAACGCATTGGTCCAAGTGTCATCTGGGCCGGTAGGTCTACGGAACGGATCGGCAACCTTGTAAGCTACTTGCTTACCAAGCTTTGGAACAGGTTTGAGATTGACTACAATTTTAGAGTTCACTGACGCTTCCTCGGTTACGAGTAAAGAATGGTAGATCTCTCCAATTGGAGACACCTTCAAGAGTTTCGCTGTCGTAATGCTTGTCGTCGGACATGATCCAGATGTGACCGCCTGGCCAATCCTTACCGAAGAGTTCAACGAAGTTATCAGTCCCTACGATGTCACCGTTTGGGAACAGATGTAAGAAATCCATGGCGAAGTTTTCACACTCACCATTGTTGACATCTTTCAGAGATTTGAGCTGTTTATTTTCAGCCCACTTCAATGCAGCTTGCAGAGGTATCATTACTGAACGCCTTGCGCCGATGGGCGGATGATGAAGCCTTTGAATACACGATCCATACTCGTGTACCGCAAGGTGATAGAGGGTTTCTCTGGATTGAAGCCTTCTTCGATATTGACCATTTCCAGATCTTCCAGTTTCCACCAACGGTAGTCTGGATGACACTTAAAGAACAGTTCGAAACCCTTATCCATGATCTCTCTACGCAACTCGTAGATCTCTCGAGACTTTGGAGTCTCGATGAGGATGTTACCGAGATAATGTCCAGCGTGGTATTCGATGGTCAGTAGACGATAGTCGAAACGTTCGTCGTAATCGATGTTGACCAGTTTACTGTAACGATGTCGCGTTGGGTTGGAGTTAACGCCAGGTGCGAATGTTTGGAATGCTCCACACTTCACGTTACGCACGCCGGTGGCTTCTGCAAGCGCCTGTGAGGAGCCGTTGAACTCGGTTAGGGCTTCTCTAGCCACTTGAACAGCACGCCCAGTGATGGACTTATCAGACACGATTTTAGCAAGTGCGTTAAATAGAATCTTAGTATCGGCGGACATCGACATTGTAGCTCCTAATGGGTTGTGGCATTACAACTTGATCATGTGTGACCGTAGTTTTGTTCAGTGTCCAATTTTATGTTAGTTCCACCTCTATCAATAACACAGATGGTCTGGAGTCATTATGTTTGCAGGATTGAAACGCCGGTTAGGCTTGGTAGAGGTGAGTACGTCTCCGACCTACATTGAAGTGGAAGGTATCAGTACGCTGATGCTCTCCAAAGACATGTATCGAGTGTGGGGCAACAACACCGTATTCAAATACATGTTCTCTCGCATCACCAGTAGTTCCCTGAAGATGCGTCACTTCTTCGGGCCTGACTTCCTTTACATCTGTCAGAAGCTGTACGAGGATAAACAGTCCAGAACGCCTAAGCGTGTCCTCTTCAAAATCATCGAAGAGCTCAAGGAAAAGACCTGGATCGGTAACCTTGATCGAGCCATCGTTCCGATCACTGACATGTCGGTCATTGACAAAGTAGCTCCGTTCCCGCTGAAGCCTTTCCAGCGTGAGTTCGTTGAACTATTTGGCAAGATGGTCCCAGCCTTCCGTCTCAAGGGTTACATGCTTGATGCCGGTGCTGGTTCTGGTAAGACTGTTGCTGACTTGGTACTTGCCACTGCACTGCATGCAAGCAAGGTCATCATCGTTACACCAAAGCCTACTGCCGAACCTGTCTGGAAGGACACCATCGAGCAGATCCTGTTGACCAAGCGTCCGTACTGGGTGAGTACTCAGAACGCAGCGCCTAAGGTCGATGACCATTACTTCATCTGTCACTATGAAGCGCTTGGTGGCATGATCGACTTTGTGAAGGCGAATAGCAAAGACTTCGCTAACACGTTCGTTATCCTTGATGAATCCCACAACTTCAACCGCATTGCCTCTGACCGCGCCCAGCTCTTTATTGAGCTCTGCCAAATGAAGGCTGTGTCGTATTGCTTGTGGGCATCTGGTACACCGATCCTTGCGCTAGGGATCGAATGTATTCCGTTCCTCAAATGTATCGACCCGTTGTTCGATGCTGAGTCTGAAGAACGATTCAGGAAGATCTACGGCCGTGATGCTAAGCGTGCCAACGACATCCTGCGTAACCGTATCGGCCACCTGAAGTTCCACGTTCCTAAACAGGACGTTGTGAAGACAGTGGTGACTGAGCACACGATCAACGTCAAGATGCCGGACGGCGACAAGTACACCCTCGAGAACATCGGTCTGCTGCTGCGTAAGTTCATCGATGATCGTAACGTGTATTACGAGAAGAACCGTAAGCACTACGAAGGGAAGTATTACGAGGGTCTGAAGATCTTCGAAGCAACCCTGCGTAACGATTCCGATCGTCGTCAGTTCAAGGCTTATCAGGCTGCTATCAAAATCATCAGTTCGGGTTTCGATCCGAAGACGATGAAAGAAGAAGCGATGCTTGCGAACAACTACGAACGTAAGCAGATTCTACCGGTCCTGTCTGGTGCGATGAAAGCTGAGTTCCGTTCTGCCAAGAGCGTTGTCAAATATCTCCCATTGAAGATCATGGGGGAAGCACTCGGCACCATCATCGGCGGTATGCGTTCCAAGTGTCACCTCGACATGATTGCGCACATCGACTTTGAGCAATATATCGACGGGGCCAAGAAGAAGACGTTGATCTTCACCTCGTGGGTTGAAGTGCTTGAAGGTGTTGCTGAGAAAGTCTTCCACGAAGGTTACACGCCTGCGCGCATCTACGGTGCGACCAACAAGGACCTGCCTGCAATCGTTGGCAAGTTCTATAAGGACGAAGACCTGAACCCAATGATCGCGACCTACCAGTCGTTGTCTACCGGTGTTCCGTTGACAGTCGCTAACCGTATCCTGCTGCTCAACCAGCCGTTTCGTGATGCAATCAAAGTGCAAACCATCGCTCGTGCAGCGCGTCTTGGTCAAGACTCTGATGTGGATGTCTTCAACTTCCTGCTTGATACCGGCACCGTTCCGAACATCAGTACGCGCAGCAATGACATCCTTCAATGGAGTCAGGAACAAGTTGCGTCGATCCTGTCGGTGAAGAACGTTGACATGGATACACTCACCCTCGAAAGCAAGATGACCGACCCTCTGAGTTCGGCTCTGACGTTTGCTGAGATGGACCTTGGTCAGTATTCAGGTGAGTCGTTCGACTTCCTCAAAGGGCTTGCTCAGCTGTTTGCTGACATCGTTGGTATCAGCCACGACATGGAAAGTAGTGGTCACAGTGGTCAAGGTTGGGGTGGTGAGAAGTACTACCGCGAGAGCAATGGCTTTGAAGTGCCGACCTACCTGTATCACGGCTCTGCCTTTAAACAAGGTGAGTTGATGCCAGGTTACCTGCGATCTGGTGAGATCGTTCAGTGGGACGGGACTGAGAGCAATGAGTGGTTGTACACCTCAACAGACCGCGAGACTGCGATCATGCTGGGGATCTCGTCATCGCTTGAGAAGCAATATCGTCTCGATCGTTACCACTACGATGAACGCACCAAGAAGATCGTCATTGAAACACCGGACGAGATCACACTCTCGGACCTGTATAAGCTGCCGGTCTTTTTGTACACCATCAAAGGTGAGGAAGAAGATGAATGGATGCCTAACTACAACAAGGTGAACAATATCACGACTGAGTACAAGACTCAGGCGATCGTGAGTGAGCATCTTGTCAAGGTTGAGGCTATCGACGTTCATCGGGTACTTTCAAGGATGAAAGTTGAAATCAAGCACGTTCATTGAGAACTGCTAATAACGGAGGGTCAAGAAGGACCCTCCCTATCAATTTGGACGGCACTATGAAACTTGATGACACTTTACTCGACTACGCTATCGAATCTGGTGAAGTCGCACCAGTTCCTGAATACACCCCAACCATCGACCTCGACGAGCAGTACGAAGATGTCAGTGAGTTGATCGAAGCGCGTGGCGAAGAAATCAAGCGCGGCGTGGTGCTTGCAGAATCCCTTGAAGCACTGGCCGATCGTTACAGCCAGTTCGCTCCGACTGAGCTGACCATGGAGAGCTATCAGTTCACTCTCGGCCACATCCTCAAAGCCTCTGGCCTCGACATCCCGGTGTCGCTGGTATCGCCTTCCTTCGAAGCGGCTGAAGCTGATAAGAAGTCCATCGGTGAGAAGGCCAAGGGCGTCATCGAACAGATCCTGAAATGGATCAAAGAGAAGCTGGCTAACCTCGGTAAGATGTTCGCTCGTCTTCTCGAGAAGGTCGGTCTTCGCAAGAAGAAAGCTGAAGACGACACCGCTGCTGCTGAGAAGCGTGCATCGGAGCACAAGGCTGCTGGCATCAACGTGCTCGGTCAAGAGAAGCACACGGCACCTGCTGACAAAGACTCCAAGCCGAAGTCGGTTGCGGTTAAGCCTGCCCCAGGTTGGATGATCGAAGGTGGTAAGTTCAGCGCTGCTAAGGTTCGTGGCGTACTGGCTTCCATGAACACCCCAGAGATGCGTAAGCTGCTCCAAGGCGACGTCGGTAAGACTGACGATGAGCTGAAGAAGCATCTGGCTGACGGTATCTACCGTAATGCGTTCAGCAAGGTCAAGGCGTACTCCCCTGGCGCAATGGTCAGCGAATACACCGTCAGCGTTCCTGAACTGTCGGCAGTGATCCGTGAAGCACTCCAACTCCTGCGCAGCATCCACAACGAGATCAAAGACCTCGCCCAGTGGAAAGAACAGGAAGAAAAGAACTTCGCCCGCGGCAAGAGTCGTGAGACTCCTGAAGAGATCGCGAAGATGAAAGCCTCGTTCCTGCTCAACGTGCAGAACATCACCGAAGCGACCAGCTTTGCAAACCACATGTACACCATGGCGTTGCAAGTACATGGTCGACTGACCTCGATGATGGCATAAAAAAAAGAAGCGGCATACAGCCCGGCTCACGCCGGGCTGTATGCTGTTCAGCAGTAGTCTGACTAGGGGATGAGCTGGACAATAAGATCCACCACAGCGGGTGGACCCATCTTTAGCAAAGGTGTAGTCCAGTTCGGCATTCAACATATCTGAACGATTAGCGCTCCAGGCCGCAGTCTGAAAGTTATCGTTGTAGAACACCCCAGTCCATGGCTGTTTACGTGCCAGCTTTACTAACAAGGTCGATCCGTAAGGAATGACAACGTCCCCTACTGGCGCATCGTTGTTGGGGAAACGCAGTGTATTGCTAATGGAATCCGCGTGGACTTCGATGACCGACCCGCCAATGGCGATAATGGCGCTAGCCACAGCGCTAGCTTGGTCTATATTCACCCCATTGGTTTGAACCAACCATTGAGGGCAGGTATCTTCTAACATAACGCGCATCCTTTATTTAATTGATCAGTAGGAAACTAGGTCTCTCTTCTCGGAATTCCTTCTCCATCTTCTTTGCTGCCCTGATCCCTTTTGTAGGAAAGCATTTCGCAATGAAGTGAGGCTCTTGGTCGAACAGGCGCGTCAAACGTTTGTGTTTGGACGTATGGCCTTCGAGCTCTGCCTTTATAGCGAGGATGTCTGCCTGCATGTTGGTTGATGTACCTGTGTACACTTTACCGGTTGGTTCGTGGTCCAGGTAATAGAAGCCTGTGCTGGCTGCTTCAGCTTTCAGATGGATACGTTTCATACTGACCCGTATTACGCGGTGAGTGTTGCTTCGATCATTGGAACTTCGCTAAAGATAACTTGCTTAGGCTCGTAAGCCGCATGACCACCAAGGCGAACACCTGCCCAGAACATCCAAGCCCGCCAGATAGCCAATCCTTCTGCCCTCAAGGCTCTGTAGAGCACGTCATCGCATTCTGCGCGAGTAGGGTAGTAGATGGCTCCATCAGCGTGAGTGATGCCATAACCGCTGTACAGCCAGTCATGGATGGTTGCAGCTTTATCGCCGTAACTTGCAAGTAGCGCGTAGAACATGAACAGCACGACGTTGTGCAACACATCGATACTGGCGTAGTTGGTGACAAACGATTTCTTGGCAGTGATCTTACCAAGGATCGGGTCAAGGTACGAGAAATCAACCACCGCTTGATACGTGCGACGATCTACTTCTCTCATATCGAAGTTGCTAAATAAACGCGCCATGATGGGTCTCCTAGATAGGCATACCATCAAGCGGTGGCGCGGGTTAGCCTCGAAGAAAACTGATGCAAATCAGTGTATTGCGAGACCAGTTGAGAGATCACCAATGATAGCTCTCTGTACTCATCACTGACAGTCTTACCATTGAAATACAAATAGTCGCGTTGTACTGACAGCCGTTTGTATTCCGCTTCCATCTCTTCGAGACATCGGCCTAGTTTAACAGACAACTCATCAACAGTTTCATCACCGTTGATCTTGTTACGGTTTCGATATGCTTCAAGAGACGTTACCTTACTCATGAACAACTCCATCCAATTACAGGATATCCACATATCGTAACAAAAAAAAGATGGAGTAGAGGAGGGCTTTCACCCTCCTCTGTCGTCAAGTTATGTTGTTGATCAACCTACGACTGTAGGAGCGGATCAAGTTGGTGGTTTGGGCGATCCTCGATCAGGTAAGCGTCGACTTTCTCAAGTAGGACAGGATTGGCAGGGATCAGATCAACATAGCCATTCTCGACTAAGAACTTCCAAGAGTCTGGACGTTCCTGGGCATACTGAGCTCGAGTGGCAGGCTCGAAACGTTTGATCATCTGACTGACTCGCTTAGCGCGAGCAGCTTCCGCAGCTTTATCCACCCATTGACCTAACAGGTGGTTCTCCAAACCCTGCTTGATCGTGTCTGGATTGAAAGCAATCCAGACGTTGACGTTCTTGATGTAGTCTTCGCGGTTCGGGTAACGGCGCTTCAGGAGGATTGGTGATCCACCTAACGCAACCCGCTTGAGTTGAACTCGGGGATCTCGTGCTTCGACTACGGCATACCCCAGATCGTTCTTATCCTGAATCAGTATAAGGTAACGCTTGGGACTGACGTCGCCGAGGCTTTCAACCCACTGGTTAATTCTGTAATCGAAGCTGAGGGGTGTTCTTCCCAGTACGACGTTCAGATCAATCGGGAAGAATTCCATCCCCATAATTTTCAGAGTTTCTTCAGACATGACAGTTACTCCAGAGGTTAGAGCGATTTCATGGAGCCGTAATGCGCCATGGCCGGTTCCAACTTGGTGGCCATGTCGATCCACTGTTGTTGATGACGCTCAGGGCGGCGGTGGGATGCGATTGCTTCGTCGATCATGTCAGCCATACGGCCGAGAGGCAGTGGGGTGAGGATGAGGTCATGGATCAGTGGCAGGACCCAAGCCATTGCACTATTGCCACCGAACAGCGTTGCGATTTCTGGAGAACCTACGAGCACCAGATCTTTCACCGGATCACCGTCGATGTCTGGCAGGTGGGTGGTGTACAGTACAGTCGCAACATCCGCGATGTCGTGAGCTTTCTGCGCCACAGCCAACCAGTGGCCTTGTTTGGTGAACACGATAACGCCGTGAACTTCGTCAAGATGGAACCCATATTTGACCAGGTTACGGTTAGGGTCCATGTAGTTCTCGGCAGACAACATTACCAACAACTGCTCGAACGTATCGCGGTAACCGATATCCACTGCCCCACGTTCACCGATCGAACGGGAGTACAGGTGAGAGAACAGAACCTTGTCATCAAACGGCTTGTAAAGGTACGGAACCCGCACGCCATCCTTGTTGACCTTGATTCGTGGATCGTGTTGTTTGATCAGCGAGGTAGCTTTATCTAGATTGTCAGCCAGGATTTTGAGCTGGGCATTGTGCGGATACTGCGGGTCAGTCATGCATTCCAGAGGTGGGAGCTGCTTCAGCTGAGTTTCGCCACCCAGCAGCAGATCGACGTCAACACCTTTGGCACGCAGGTACTGTTCCAGCTTTTCGTTAGCCTGCCGAGTCGACTCGAACGTACCGAGCGGGATGTTGATTGCGTTGGTGAATCGCTCGTCTGCCAACCACAGATCGAACGGCATGAACACACCTTCGATATCGATACCTTCAGCAAGTACCGATTGGCCCTTACTGATTGCCGTTGCGGCTGAGTTCACCAAATTCGAGAGAGCTTCAGTGCCAGGTTCCATTTCGTCAATCGGTAGATCCACTTTAGCAGCTAAGGCAGCCACTTCCGATGAAGCGAGAACGACATACATCAGTTCTCGAAACTGCGTCTCAGTAAACAGTTGAATTTCAACGTTGGTGTTTGTCCCGAGGGTATGGAACACCGAGTTGATTACCGAGATGGCATCCATGCGGGTGAAGGTATTGCGATTACGTGCGGACATGGTTTATTCCTAATGGTTGGGTAGGGGAGGTCCCCTACCGCATTGATGGGTTGATGTTATTCAGGGTCAATGTGGACCGAGATGCCGCGACCGCCGATCATGTCGGTGATCTTAGCCCCAGACAACAGGTCCTGCCCTTCCGGTGTGATCCGGCGATCGATCGAATCCTGAGTAATGATCACTTCAGGCTCTGGCGAAGTACTGTCATCCGGATGGACGTAATCGTCACCGATTACTACGACCCCACAGTTGACTACCGGAATGATCGAATATCCCTCGCCATTCATCTGAACAAACCCGCCGAGCAGTTTATTGCTCTGCACCGCAGTCCAGTCTGTGCCAGTCTTTTCCCAGGAGATGATAGGTTCCGGCAGATGGCGGATCTCGAAGAACTGCTTGACCTGGTGGATAATGTTCTCGAAGTCTCTGACGATGTTCTGAACCAGAGGCATGCCCATCGCAAGACCACGTACAACGAGACGCATAGCCACGTAGCAGTCGATAGTCTTGTCCTCGTTGTAGAGGCGCACCCAGCAATCATCGACCGTCAGAGCGCGATCCCGAGCAATGTGCCAGAAAGCTTTGAGTTCGTCGGAACCACTTTGTGGGAGCATGGTGCGGGTGAAGATCCGACCATCGGCATCGTGGAAATCTTCAGCGCTGTACGGATAGTGGAATACCGGTTGTTTGAACTTCGGCATTTCATCCAACAGCTTGTTAAATAGTTCGTTGTTCATCATGACCTCCTCGGTCGTTAAGTTTGACGATTTCGTATGCCGTACAGGAATATACGGTCAAGGACGGCTTTCAGTTCCAGCAGGGCTTCATCAGTCACGCCGACAAATCGGCGGTTGATAAAGATGTCCATGTCTGAAACCAGAAAGTCTTCTTTAGGGCAGTTCGGTTCGAACCGAGCGCCTAGAGCTTTCAGGATGTAGTACCGGTGGATCAGATACTCGATGAGCTCTTCTCGTTTCTTGAGTCGAACCTCATCTTCAGTCTCAACGTTGTAAGCAAACAGTCCGAAACCTACAACCGTGAGAGAGAACAGGGCGGCACCAGCTTTTAGTAGCATAGATCTGTTCATGTTCGACCTCCACGGTCGTGGGTGTTAGCGTTGCATGTTTACGATGCGACGAATCGCGTTGTGTTTGACAGCGTTGTAATTAGAAGCTGCGAAGTTATCAAAGTCGAGTTCGAAGTTGACTTCACCCGAGGCGATTGCTGAGGTTAACAAAGCGACTGCTTCATCACCTTCAACATCGCTGACTGGGAGTTGTTTCGGAATGCTGAACGATGTATCGAGATACCCCAACAAGTCGTTGAGTCGCGCCATCGCAGTATCCGACACACTACCGCGAAGTGCGTTGTAAAGATCGCAAGCCACGACGACGGACTTGGTGAGTTCTTCGAAACGCTCGTTACTGATCACTGCGAGGCTGAGGACTCGAGCAGCACGGGCGTAGTCATCGTAGTCGTTAAACATCGAGACTTTAACGAAGTAGTTGTGCGGTGCGATACTTACGTACGCTTCGCTCACCCGGCAATCGCCGATGTAACGTTCCATCGAGCCGTCTTTGTTTTGAGTAACGATGTCGGCTTCGGTGAAGGAGACCAGGTTAGTAAGGAAATTGCGTGGAATTGGACGTGCCATGTGAGACCTCCTCGGTCATTGGTTGGGTTATTCGTCGATGCCGACTTGCCCGGTTTGTTTGAAGACGATGTGATAAACTTTACCGAAGTAGATTTCGCCGTACCACCAATCCATGCGACCATCAGAGGCATCGGTAACGGTGATATTACAGCCCTGATTGATCAGGTACTTGATGCTCAGTAACGCCGGGTCACCGTTGGTCTTGGTGAGGAGTTCATCAGCAAGATCGTCAACGATGGTAGTCAGATCCTCAGGCTGACTGATGCCCTTGGCAGAATCTGCTTCGAATACTTCAGGTGTGTCAGCTTTGATTGCCATTTCGAGTGACAGCAATTCTTCGCTGGGCTTCCAACCCTCTGGGAGGGTGATTGCATCCAGGTTACGCAAGGTTGTTGTGCGCACGGTATTGCTCCTTATGCCTTGAGTTTAGCTTCAGCTTCGTCTAGGCGTTTTGCCCAGAAGTTCGCTTCGTCAGAGTTGACGCCTTTGTTAGCCATTGCACGTTCAAACAGATTGTGTGCAACGCGCTTCTCCCGCAGGAGTACTTCGTTCGACTCGCGGGACTTACCAAATATAGAACTGAACATCGCCGATGACTCCTGTGGTTAGCGATAAAAGGTTTCGAGACTTAGTTACAAGCTCGTATCAGTTCCACAATGTGTGACTCAAAATTATTTGAATCCGATTAATTCTAACAAAAAAAAGACTGGATGGTTAGTCCAGTCTTTCAATAACCTTTATGCCGTGAGGCGGTTATTGGCGTGCGTGTTAGCTTCGATCAGCGCTCGATGGCTGATCAGGATTGCATCGATGCGACTATTGATACCCGTGCGTTCAACTTGCAGTTCGCTCATCTGGCGAGTGATCTCAGCGAGGTCCTTGTGGGACATCAGCATGTCACTACGCTTAGTACTGAGCGCACTGTACTTTGCATCAAGCGTATTACGTTCTACGCGCAGTGCATTGACCGCATCGTGGAAGTAATTCGAACGACCTACGAATTCGTTATCGTATTGCAGCAAGTTGTTGATTGCAGACATCAGTCAATCCTTAGTTCAATGGGTTGAATCGTTTGGTATTGCAGGAGGGTTATGTGTGACCATAAATCATTTCAATGCGGCATAGAGGGCGGGGTGACCCGCCGACTATGTTACTTACACACGCCTTCTTTACAGGAGACTGTGGAAGTCTCGTTCTTCTTCAGCGTGTTGTACTTACGGGCATTGGACATGACGACGTTACAGCCGCCCTGCACGCCAACGTACTGTACGTAGAAGTTACTCCACATGTCAATACGTTCTTCAAGCGTAGCAGCCTGGTAAGCTTCTTGCTCTGGTGGTGAGACCAGCGGGCAATCAGCCAACCACTTATCCGGCAGCGTAGCGTAGTTGGTCACGGTGTTGGTTACGACCACTTCTTTAACAGAAGGATTGCAACCGGCCATGAGGATAGCGATCACGATCAGGAAGATGGGGTTCATTTGGAAGCACTCCCGGCACTACACTTCGGATCGTTGCTGGCCTTACAGTAAGCTTTCCACGAGATCGAGATCTCAGGAGGTGTTACCTTAGGGTCGGGGATCTCGCAGACCGATTTCTTACCGGCTTTCAACAACGCGTCTTTACGGTCTTTCTGGGCTTGTAACAACTTCTTGCCCAGATCATCGACAGCATCGTTAAGAAGCTTCTTCTCACCATCAATGGCCGTCTGGGTGTTTTCACGGTCCAGGTTGTCTTGCACCATTTTGATGATCTGCCCGTTGAGGCTGGCGTTGACTTCAAGCACGGAGTTAGTAGCCGCCTTGCTCGTAGCCAGTTCAGTCACGGTTTCGTTATAGCTATTGATTGCAGCTTTGGCGCCCAGAGCAATGCCGAGAATCACCGAAGCCCCAATCAGCAGCCAGACCCACTTAGGCACCAGCTCGAATTTGAACATGACTTTCACCTTCCCGCTTTTCGATAAGTTTACCGTACAGCTGGACTTTGATTCTTGCACTGCAACGATCCACGTTGACATGCTTCAACAAGAACCCATCGCCGTCTTCCACGTAGCCTAAGGCCAGCATCTCTTTCACAAGAGTAGGCGGGAGAATTGGAGCCCCGTCAAAGTAGGCTTTCATCTTCGCCTCATTCGGCGTGAGGTCGAACTCAACCGAATGATTGTCCTCATGTGCTTCAGCTCGGGTCCAGTACGCCAAGATCGGTGGATGCTCAGGAACTTCAAGTCCCGCATCAACAAACAAGCCGTAGATGAACCCATCGAACTGACGGTGTACGTCGACGACAACTGCCAGAACCTTCTTGGAGCGGAACTGTCGGCTGGCGCCTTCGAAGCCTGAGTGTCCCGCCCACGGCAGGTTGGTGAAGTGCATGTCGTTCAGATCAGGCACGTCCACGAGGTTCGCTGGATTGATGTCAGTCTTATCGACTTTCACCACGCGGATACGGCGACGGAAGATGTCCTGGTTACCATGCGGAATGGCGTAATGGTAGATGTCTGCGTTTGGCTTCTTCTTGAGCAGACCAAATACCTTCGAGTTGCTGACAGCCAACTCCATCGGGGTGATCTCATCTTCCGATGGAATCCACATGAACCGATTGCTCTTCTCTTTCAACTTCGCCATTTTACTGCTCCTAATGTTCTTCTAGACCGCCGACAATTTGTTCATTGTGGTGGTCTTTTATGGTCTTCAACGAATACTCGACATCCCACGGAGTGAAGATGACGAGAGTATTTCCTTCTACACTCGTTTCGATCGTCGTGATCCGACATTCGAACTTTAACGCGATCTGATGGATGACCGACAGAAACTCGGCAGTAGGTCCGCCAAGCATTGGGTTTGACGCTGTCGACTCTTCAGTGAAATGGTTATTGTGCATATAGAGGAACAGTTTCGTATCCCCTACGAACTGGTGCCCCATTACCCGATGGATCTCACAGGCCTTGACCTGCAGTCCATTATTGAGCGGAGCCTTCAGCTCACGGGTATGCCATTTCTTATCGCCCTTCGTAACCTCGTGCAGGACAGCAGACACCGGCTCGGTCAGATGGCTGAAGTAACCGTTACACCAACCATACGCCAGAAAATGTGCGTGAGTCTCTTGCTCAGTATCCGCCGTCTGTATGCGCAACAAGATCGGTGGAGTAGGCAGTAGTGCTACGGTTTCTTCGGGTGTGTCAGCCATCAGTTCAGCAGCGATCTCTTTCAATTTTGACCACATAGCCAATGTCCTTTGCAGAATCTAAATACGGTGGCGTTCATAGAGTCTGCATCACTTCAGTTCACCCATGTAAGTGAACGGGATATCGTTGCCAACGCATACTGGCTCGAAGTACTTACGCAGTAGGTGCCTGTGACAGAACACGCCTTCTGGACAATAGCACATGATCGCAAGACGCTCGAGCTGACAGACTTCAATCCACCGATGTCTAGCATCACGATAACTCTCGCGCATCTTCCGGTAATACATCTCGGTGTACTGCGCTTCGGTTATCCTGCCAGCCTTGACGTCGTACACCATCTGACGATGTGGAGCAAACACCTCCTCCCCAGTCTTCATGGTGGTGTCTAACGTCAATATGCCCTGAGCCTTAGCTACCCGCCACTTCGCCATCTGTAACGTGTAGAGCTCCATACGCCTTCTCCTTAGCGATGCAGTTATAACGCTCAGCTTGCCTCACGGTAAGCCTGACCTTATGCACGTCAATATCGATCATGAACTCTTGGAGTTTGGCGTCGTAATAGGTGATGATGTTGAACTTCGAGCAATGTGCCGTAACTCCCTCCACCAATTCTTCAGTGATGCGCTTCACCTGCACTAGCAGCTTAGTGATCCGAAACTTACTCTTGGGATCATCAAAGCGCTGGTACTTGTTGAGAGCTATGTTGACACACTCATCAACCATGTTGGTGACGCGTTCGAGATTGGAAGTTCCTTTCACTGGTGTCATACGAGCGCGTCCTGCTTAGTCCTGGGGTTTCCTTGGTCGTCGTGTAGATACTTCATTGACGTATTTCCAATTCGCAAATTTAGGGTTGTCGCTCAGTATCCTCGAGCGGACTCGACCAGCCGTTACTCCGTGATCCTTACCGGCTTCTGTCAGACTAGGGTATTCAACCCCATCAACAGACACTGCTCGTTTAGCTTTCGCTTCCCAACGTTGTCGGAACTCAGGATCTGACCACTTATCTTTATTGGCAGAGGCTAAGTTTGTACGATGGTCTTCAGTGAGATCCTTATTCAGAATAGCTTGACGGATCTTTTCCCGAGTAGAGTCGCTGGGTGGTGGTCGATGTTTAGCGACCTCTGACAATTTAAGTCTAGTCGCATCTGAATGGAGCATCCCTTTCGCACTATCTGCCGAAGGGTGTCTATTAAACAACCTACCTGACTTAAAGTAAGTATCGAGAAGTAACTGCTCGACAGCTCGCGCTAATTCAAGGTTACTCACCTCAACCCATCTGACAATAATCGATCGGTCTGGAACATTTCGCAGAGCCTCTTCGAGACCTTTGTTTTTTATGACTACCTAACCTTACGTGAGATCGGTGATGTGCCAGTCTGCGATAAAGGTTATCGCTACTTCCGATATACGTTTGATTAGAACCCGCAGGTGTGATCGAATATATTCCCGCCTGACCTACGTCTGAAATTTTGATATTCTCAAAGGTCTCAGAATAGAATCTAGCCGGAATTATTTCATTCTGCGGCAGAGACAAGTAATCGAGCTGGGAGAGCCCCAACCAACTACCCGTTAGGAACCACTCCAAATCAGCCCAATCTTTCATCTTACCTCCTAAACAATTGCGTCGACAGTTCCCTTTTGGTGCATGTACTTGCCACCGCGATCTTTGTAGCTGACTTCGCAGACTTCATCACCGACGTTGAATGTCAGCTGTGCGATACCGCAACCGATGTAGATCTTGGTTGGGCATTCGATGAGGTTAGCGATCTCAAGGACCAGGTCACCTTCCCACTCAGGTTCGAGTGGAGTAACTATCGGCATCATGGCAACACGCGCGTACGTCGACTTACCAAGACAGGTCACGAGCAGGTCACGAGGGATACGGAAGTATTCCATCGTGTGGCCGAGTGCTACTGACTTTGGCGGGAGGATGAAATAGTCAAGACCGAACTCTTCGTCGTGACGAATTTCTGGCGCTACGTAAGAAGTTGGGGACATGCGCATCGGATCGACGATTGCCGAGTTGATGTTCGAGAATATCTTGATGTCCTTACCAGACAGGCGGATGTCATAGCCGTACGAAGACAGGCCGTACGAGATGATCTTGACGTCCTTCTCTTCGAAGATACCGGCAAACAGGTCATTTCTGATTGTCTTGGTCCGCACGGCGTGATCAACAAACGGTTCGATCATCGGTTGCCAGCCGTACTGAGTCAGGTCCTGATCGTGAGTGACTGGTCTGAACCTGGCATAACAGCGAGTGGTCCAGTTATCTACCTGCTCGACAGTATGAGTTACCCCAGGGATTACTGCTTCCCAACGGTTGTCGTGCCGTAAGAAACCTACCGGTCTCATGCAGCGGGATTTGATCTGACGATCGGATAATACACCCATCGGTACTACTCCTAATTCTTCTAAGCTAACAGCAGTCCGATTTGCAAACCCAGACAGCCGCCACTAGTGTTAAGTTCGTTATAAATCTCACTACCGAGCTGCTCAATCTCTTTCTCGGTAGTGCTCCTCGTGATCTTACCTTCACACATTTTCTTGACTTGCTCGAAGACACTTGTGAGGGAACCATCATCGATCACGACACCGTCTTTGTCTTTAAACGTGACTCTGGCTTTACCATACATGACTTGAATGTCAATGTGGTAAGGTTTACATACCGATTCTTCTTTGATAGTGGTATCCATCGAAGGACACTCCTAATTTTCTATTGTTTGCAAAGCCGCCAGACTTTGGGACGAAATCCAGCTGATTCGTAGCTTAACTCCACGCCAAGGAATTCGGCCCGCCAGCGGAACTCTTCGTAGACTTTATTACCGATGAGGTCAAGATGTTCAACACCTGTGGCGTCACCCATGTATTCCTGCAGAATTCGTCTAAGCACGTTGCAGAAGTATTTGTGATGCATACTCGCCTCGTTACTTACGGTGTTACCGGTACTGTCTTTGAATCCCACGTTCACCGTATCGTGCACAAGCTGGAGTACGACGAAGTAAGGGTCAGGTCGAGGAAGCGGAGCTCTATAAAGGGCATCCCGCTCAACCTGCGATAGTCTCTGATCCACGCACACCTCCACAATTGAATGTCATAAAGGATCTGCGATTTGTAAGTAACTACGCGAAAAAAAAGACCGGGAATCACCCCGGTCTATATGCTGTCAATGTGTGATCGAAAGATCTGGCGAAGGTATGTGGAAGTAATCTGGACTTATCCAGTCAGTACTTCCAGTACATTCCACAGTACCACCTTTGATCCAACTGTTTCTATCTTTGAGGTATATATCAAAGAGTTGAGCATCCGGCATGGTGAGAACCGGTTTGAGGTAGAACCGCTTACCCATACCGTGGCGTATCTGAATCACGCCGATCAGATACGCCATGTCTGGTCCTTGTACGGAATACGCATCAATTAAGTCGCTGCCAGGGCGATCGAAACGAATAACTGCGTTGGTATCCTTAGGGCCAGAACCTACGGTCATTTCAACAATGCTGTCAGACTTCGAATCATACACCGGCAGGTTAGGTGCGGTATCCGTAAGGTGGCGGATAGAAGCAACCACTTCAGCTTCACGCTCAAGGTAGGTTGTCTCACCCCGATCATGATCCGCCTCTTCTTGAGAGATGCGTTCCTGATCCTCACGCCTCATCTTTTCACGAGCTTCAATTACCGCGAGTTGTTCAGCATGTACCGCCTCAAGATCCCGACCCGTTCGCATCTTGTAACGAAGCACTTCCAACTTCCGAGTTTCACAAGCCCGACATCTTCCGCACTCAGTGACTCCTTTGAACACGTCATGAATCGGAAGCTCGCAAGACCACGTTGCAGCATACACTTCCGCTGGCAGTGCTTCGATGATCTGAAACTTTGACGTTAAGGTAAGGGGGAACGTCAGTGGAACCATTTCCCCTATCTTCACAATTGGCCACAGTGCAGCCCAGGCGGTCTGCAGGTTATGTATCTGTTGCGTCATCTCATCGCCAATGACGTAACCTATTTCAACACAGCTGTGCCTGGATGGGTCAACGACCTCAAGTGCACCCACCAGCCAAGCCAACGGCTGACGCCAACCTGCAGATACAGCATCTGCAAACTTTACTTTAGACACCGGGGTGCTGACGCTGCGGAATGGGACATCGGGGAAGAGTTTCTTTAGCGCATCGATTACTCGATAACGAGCCTCTTCCTCAACTTTGATCTTTCGCTCACCCTGACCACCGTCGATGTAGAAGTGATCAACCGGCTGGCCGGACTTTGCCTTCAGATACAGCAGGAAAGTGGAATCAAGTCCGCTGGAAAACAGTACGAGTGGACGTTTACTCATTATGCCTGAACCTCATTGCTGATGAACGCCTCAAAGGTTTCATAGTCTTTCTTCGGGTCGCGGTGGAGGCGATACAACCACTCCTCAGCAACGCGCAGTGTTGCGAAGGCCACGTTACGGCTGAGTGGAGAAAAGATCTCACAATCGTCCTTACGCATCAGAGCGCAGGTCATCAGGTTACTCGATGCCAGTGTTGGACTGATGCGGTGGCGTCGATGGTCCGACAGGGTCCAACACTCGAGCCGGGCCGCTTGTTGGACTTCGCATGGGTGACCCAGACGGTCCATTGGGATGAACAAACATACTGCCACATCAGTGAATGCATCTTTGATGGAGTGTCGGGTCTTGACCAACACCTTTGGTTTGCAAAATGGCTTGTTGCTATCTGGTTTAGTTACAGCTTCCATGGATCATTCCCCTTGGTATACGGATTGCTCTTTATTAGTATCGCACTGCGTCAGGTTTCACGCAGCCTGTGGTTTGTTGAAAGAAATGTGGAACGTCAATTCATTCGGGTCATTGCCGCTACGATCCTTTCGAGAATACTGAACGATGTGGTTCTCGTCGCAGGTAACTTCCCAATTCTTGTTTTCAGTCTTGAGAAGTTCCTGATTCACTTCCATTGGATACGGTTGTGATGCAATGACCGTGGCCAGCACCAATTTAAGATCGATGTAGCCCGAGATAAATGCTTCGTGCACGTAGATCAGTTGAACGATGCGGCCACTTGGAGGCATTGTGTAACTCCTTGATTATTGCAGATGGATGGTGACTTGAAGATCAACAGTATTTGGGCTGAAGCTGGTGTAAGTAACCTCGTCACCAACAAGGTTAACCGTGAACCAGTTGTTCTCTTCTTCGAGTAGTTTCTCATCTATCTCGAGTTCGTCAGCGATTACCCGGATACCGACTTCGCAGAGCTTCGTCGCCACGTTGAAATAACCGCTTTGACCAGACGCTATCGGGATACTGATAGTAATTGATTTGAGCTTAGTACGACACATGGTGAAACTCCTTACGGAAGGATGTCGATGGAGACTTTGTCGTAGCGGATGTGGATCGAGTAGTAATCACCGATCACCCGAACCAGGATCTTGATCACAGTACCTTCTGGTAGGGATTCAAGCATGGTCTGGATCGGAATCAGCTGAGCAACGATCGTCTCGGGGAAGAACAACCCAGCGTCCTTCAGTTTGTACGGCAGATCAAAGTTGAATTCTTTGATCCCGACATTGATCGCTTCAACGGTTGGCAGCTCACGCCATGCGCGCAGATACTTGACAGCATCGCCGAAGTTCCAAGCGTGCACCATGACATCATCTTTGGTTACGTCATCAGACGTGACCTCGCCGCGCCGCTTGGTCTTGGACCAGTCGATATTGATTACTTTCTTGCGCCGGCCGATGGTCATCTGACCTTCGTCGAGAGTAACCAACCACCACGGGTTAGCATTACGGATCTCGTTATAATTCTCGTGAGCTGGCCAGTAACCGTTGCGGATCTTTTCGACGCCGACAGGTTCGATACCAGAGAGGGTCAACAGTGCGTGCAATTCATCGCGATTCATGTGGTGTCCTTATTTCGATTATAGATGCGGCATATAGGCGGGGCACGAAGCCCCGCC